>Ga0208792_1000258_pt1 | contig 21959 bp, 16 predicted proteins | sample 14_taG_FD_184087 | JGI IMG/M metagenome (GOLD analysis project Ga0208792, IMG submission 184087) | Marine viral communities from the Subarctic Pacific Ocean - 14_ETSP_OMZ_AT15311 metaG (SPAdes) (version 2) | ecosystem: Environmental > Aquatic > Marine > Oceanic | place: Pacific Ocean | collected...
TTAGCAAGAAGAAAATATGCAGAAAGGAAAATTGACAAGTATATAAATTGGTCAATTAAAACAAAAGGTTATATTAAGTATTCTGATATAAGAAAAATTCACGATAAGTTTAACATTAAATGTTATGTGTTATCAAATATAAAAAAACATAAATTTTAAAACATGAAAAAAGAAAAAGAAAAATTACAATGGGAAATTAGTTTTGGTACTTATAAAGGTATACTAATAGGTTATAGAAATTATGACGATGAAGATTTAATAAATCATGTTTTTTACTTGCCATTTATAGATATTTGTTTAACTATAGAAAAATAATATGAAAGCACCTATATTCACAGAAAGAATACCTTATAAACCTTTTGAATACCCTGAGTATTATACAGAGGGTTGGTTAAAACAAGCGCAAGCATTTTGGTTACATACTGAAATACCTATGTCAGGTGATTTAAAAGATTGGAACGAGAAGTTAGACAATAAAGAGAAAAACTTAGTAGGAAATATCTTACTAGGTTTTGCTCAAACCGAATGTGCTGTGTCTGATTACTGGACACAAAAAGTTGTAGGTTGGTTTCCTAAACATGAAATACAACAAATGGCAATGATGTTTGGTTCACAAGAAACAATACACGCTGTAGCTTATAGTTATTTAAATGAAACTTTAGGTCTTGAAGACTACGAGGCTTTTTTACATGAACCCGCTACGGCTAAAAGATTTGAAAACCTTGTTGCTTATGATGGTAACGATCCTATAGGTATTGGTAAATCATTAGCTACTTTTTCTGCGTTTGCAGAAGGTGTTAGTTTATACTCTGCGTTTGCAGTATTATACAGTTTTCAAATGCGTAACCTACTTAAAGGTGTTGGGCAACAAATGAAATGGTCGGTAAGAGATGAATCATTACATAGTAAAATGGGTTGTCAACTGTTTAGACATATGTGTTCTCAAATTCCAGGTTTGAAAGAAGAATGTAAAGAGCATGTATATGATGCGGCTTTAACTATGCATAACGCTGAAATGACTTATATATCTAAGTTGTTTGAAATGGGTGATATTGAAGGAATAACAGAATATGACCTTAAACATTTTATTAAAAAACGTACAGGTGATAAAATTCAAGAATTGGGTTACAAACAAGAAGGCAAATTTAAATTTGAATATGACCAAAAGTCAATTGATAAAATGGCTTGGTTTGATCATCTTACCGGGGGTCACACTCACACTGATTTCTTTGCTATTAGGCCGACTGACTATAGTAAAGCAAACGAAGGAGAAGATTTTGAAGATATTTGGTAAAAAATAATATATGTGGAATAATAATTGGAAAAAAGGTGTTGATTACCCAAGCTGGGGAGACACCGATGTATATAAGAAAACAATATCAGGAGGATATTTATTAAAAAACGAAACACCTAAAGAAGCTTACATAAGAGTTTGTGAAACTGTAAGTAAGCGTTTAGATCGTCCAGAAATGGCTAAAGATTTTTTTAGTTATATATGGAAAGGTTGGTTATGTTTAGCCTCACCCGTGTTATCTAACACTGGAACAGACAGAGGTTTGCCTATATCTTGTTTTGGTATTGATGTAGGAGATAGTATATATGAAATAGGTATGAAAAACCTAGAAATGATGTTACTCGCAAAACACGGCGGCGGAGTTGGCATCGGACTAAATATGATTAGACCCGCCGGAACAAAAATAACTCAAAATGGAACATCTGACGGAACTGTACCTTTTTGTAAGATATACGATTCAACAATACTCGCAACAAATCAAGGATCTGTCCGTAGAGGAGCTGCAAGCGTTAACATTAATATTGACCACCCCGATTTCGAAGAGTGGTTGGATATACGAGAGCCAAAAGGCGATGTTAATAGACAATCACTCAACTTACACCAGTGCGCTGTGGTCGGCGATAAGTTTATGCGAAGACTTGATGCTGGAGATAAAGAGTCGAGAAGATTATGGGGAAAACTGTTACAAAAGCGAAAAGCAACTGGAGAGCCTTATATCTTATTTAAAGGAAATACGAACAAAGCTAACCCAGAACATTACATCAAGCACGGTTTAAAAGTTCACATGACAAACATATGTAGTGAGATAACATTACATACTGATGAATCACACTCTTTTGTGTGCTGTTTGTCTAGTTTAAACATAGCTAAATATGATGAGTGGAAAAACACTAATCTTATTTATGACAGCATCTGGTTTTTAGATGGTGTGTTAGAAGAATTTATACAAAAATCAAAAGGTAAAGTTGGATTTCATAATTCAGTTAGATCAGCAGAAAAAGGAAGAGCTATTGGGTTAGGTGTTTTAGGCTGGCATACTTATTTACAGGAAAAAGGTTTACCATTTGAAGGATTATTATCACAATATGAAACGAGAAGAATATTTAGTCAAATTAAAATTGAAAGCGAAAGAGCCTCTATGGCGTTGGCTGAGAATTTCGGGGAACCCCTTTGGTGCCGCGGTTCTGGCATGCGCAATACTCATTTACGCGCTATTGCTCCTACTGTCAGCAATAGTAAACTTAGTGGAAATGTTTCCCCTGGTATCGAGCCTTGGGCTGCAAATGTATTTACTGAACAAAGCGCGAAAGGTACTTTTATACGCAAGAATCCTACGCTTAAGAAAGCTTTAAAGAAAAACAAATTAGATACTGATAGAGTTTGGAATAAGATTTTAAAAGATGGAGGATCTGTTCAAGGAATAAAAGAACTAGAGAAAATTACTGTTGGTAAATTTGACACACCATTAAAAGAAGTTTTTAAAACATTTAAAGAAATCAATCAACTAGAGTTAGTTAATCAAGCGGGAATAAGACAACAGTATATAGATCAATCTGTTAGTTTAAACTTAGCATTTCCAAGTGTAGCTACGCCTAAATGGATAAATAAAGTTCATATGGAGGCTTGGAAAAAAGGAATTAAAACTTTATACTATGTAAGAACTGAATCTGTTTTAAGAGGAGATATAGCAGAACAAGCAATGGATGAAAATTGTTTAGCCTGTGATGGTTAAAGATTTTTAAAATTTACTTTTTAACTTTTGCTCTCATAGATATTTTAGTTGAGTTAACTAAAGACCTATTTGGCCTTATATCTTGACGAGGATTTTCCCTTGGAGTTATTTTAGAATTAAAATTACCAGGATTTTCTCTTGGAATAAATTTATTTCTATTGTTTAAGTTTCTATTTGGTCTGTCATTATTTATCTTTACTTCGTTTCTTAATCTATTAGCTATTATGTTAACCTTATCTTCTCTTACTTTTCTAATGCTATTTCTTCTTTCTTTCATTACAGCTACATAACGAGGTTTTTCATACATATAATACCTTGGTATTTGATGATTAAAATAAGGGTAACCAAAAGCCCAGTCATACCAGAAGTTATGTCTATTCCAATACATTTCAAAAGAATTAAACGGATTCCAAAATCTAGCAAACGACGCAGATGAATAAAATGAAAAAGGTTGATTAGATGCAAACTTTGCATAGTTCCATCTAAACGTAAAGCTTTTTCTCATCTTCCAACTTAATCTTGTATAAGATAATGTATCTATCTTAACAGTAGAAGGAACATCTAACCACGGACCTGATAATGGTGGTGGTGGTGTTTTTTGTATTCCACAACTAACAACAGCCATAATGGCCATTACAAAAAAGACAGTTTTAAATAATTTCATTATATTTCTTTATAACAAGTTTTATTGTTTTCATTTTTATAAGCTTGTAAACAACGCCTTCTATTAGAATCACCATCTATATAGCTCACGTGTACCCAATCAGGATTTTCTTCTGTTCCAAACTCCCAAATCATCTGATCGAAATCTAAGTTATTTTTTATATAATTATACATGTCTTTATTAGACATATAACCATATGTGTCGTCTAAATCCATAGCACGTCCTTGGCAATGTTGTGAACGGCTACTCCCGCCGATCGCTTTGTTTAATTCTTCCGAACGAAAGAATGAATTAATTTTAATTGGTCCATTAACTGCTTTTCTTAATGGTTCAAATACTTTTGCGGCTATAAGTTCCATGTTTTGTAACTCATAATCATTTGGTATATTTTCTATACCCTTTCTTGATGCCGTAGCACTGAATGTTGCTTCTTTTTTACTAATGTGTTCACTAATCATTTTTATAATTTAAATTTACCGCCAATTGTTATTGAATATGTTAATGGAAATGCGTCTGTGCTTTTAGCTATATTAAAACCTAAATTCATTCTAAATGTTTTAGTTATAGCAAAATCAAAGTTTGCACCTCCTACAAATAATGCATGTTCATTAAAAACAAAACCATTATCTAATGTACTGTAGCTCACAGGTGTTAAAGCGGTAGCTAACATAGGTGATACAGTAAAACGTTTGAAAGGAAATGGTTTAGTACCAAAAAATATAAACGCCGGCATTATGTTCCAGTTACTTTGACTATATAATACGTTTGCAGAAGCAGAAACACCACCAACAAATCCTTTCCATTTATTTTCTTTTTGTCCAATATATACATTACTAATACCGAACGAAGCATTATAAACACCATACATATACATTAATCCTGCAGATAATGTTTGTACGTTTGCAATACTTCCTTTATCATAAAAATGGCCAAATATATATTCTTTGCCATCTTCTTTAATTATTACAGGAACTTTTTTATCATACCTGTAAAATGTGTGACCTCTTGAGCCACTTAAACTAACTTGTTTTAGATTGTCCCATATCATCATATTAGCAGAATAATTAAATTCACCATTCATTGATGATTGAGCAAAACCTAATCCTATAACTTGATTTGCAGCACCATCTAATCCTGACATACGCATTAGATTAGCTGATATAATTATAGGGTTTGTATTCTTCTTTTTCTTTTTTTTGTCTTCTTCCTCTTCTTCTTCTTCTTCAGATTCTTCTTCAGACTCTTCCTCTTCCTCTTCTTCCTCTTCTTCCTCTTCTTTTTCTTTTTCTTCTTCCTCTTCTTTTTCTTCTTCTTGTTGCTCTTCTTCTTCAGAATCATCACTATCATCATTTCCTCCACCATCATCATCGTCACTATCACCACCATCATCATCACTATCACCACCACCATCATCAGAATCCCCACCTCCGTCGTCGGAATCACCTCCATTATCTCCTGAGTCTCCTCCACCATCATCTCCTCCTCCTGAGTCTCCACTATTATCACTTCCTGTATCACCAGAGTTATCAGAAGATCCACCACTAGAATCAGAACCACTATTACTGTTTGATGTAGATGTTTGCGTTGTTGTTTGTGTTGTTTGTGCGGTTGAACAGGCAGATAACGCATACCACCAAGCATAAGTTTGCTCCATCCAAGTTCTTAATGCACCACTATAAAAATCATTAGAAGTAAAAGTTTTTGTTCTATTATAAAAAGACACTGTAGTGTAACCTTCCATTTGTATAGAAACTGTTTTAATCTCTCCAGTACATCTATCTGCAAATGCCTGTATTAATGTTTGAGAATATATACTTGAGGAAAATAATAATAGAATTATTATTTTTTTCATTAATGATCAAATATCTTTTTTCTTATCATTCGTTTAACAACTTTAGCAACCGCGGTCTCTAAAGCTTTTTTAGTCGATGTTCCAATTGATGATTGGTTAAATTTTACATCTTCTAAATTTTCATTGTTGAGTAAAGTTAATTCTCTTGTTGTTGTAGCTTTACCTAAACCAGATCCAGTCATATATAATCCAGATTCTGAGTCAACAAGCTTAACTTGCAAACCTAATCGCGTTACAAGTTTATTTTTAATACCGTCTTTTAAATTAATAGTTTCATCTTCTGATATACTAAAGTCATAAACCTCTATATAACAAAAGTATTTAGCTAATACTATTTTACCTATAGGATTTATAACATTAGCTGTAAAACCTTTTTCACTTGCTTTAAACTGTTTAATCATTCTATCTTTAATTTCATCTTTAGTTTCTACAAACTCAAAACGAAACGTTTCATCTAAAAATGCTACTGTTATATTAGTTAAACCTAGTCCTACTCTATAATTACCTAGTTCAGGATACTGATTTAATATTTCTTCAGTAACACCAATATTAAGCAAGGCTACGGATACAGGGTCACCATTGTATTCTGGCACACTCCATATAGATTCTTTTGATTCAAAGCTACCGACATAATCTTCGGTTGTTGTTTTTCCAATTACTTGGCTATGAGCAGAAGCCACAGCCGATACAAATATCGCACATAGTATAAATTTTTTCATGTTACCAATCTATTTCTCTTTCCTTTGGTTTTTGTATTACTGTTTTAGTTATAACCAAAGTATCTTTAACAACACTCGGTGGTATTGTTATTGTTTGTTCCATTGTTGGTGAAGGTGAGTCGTCTTCAGGGCTAAATATAGCTTCCATATTAGCTATAAATATTCCGCCTGCTGCAGTTATAATTAAACCTACAGTAGCTATTATTTGATTCTTTAATTCTTTCATATTATTTCATTGAAAATGTTTGTCTACCTATAAAATTATTGTTTTTAGTATATAATTCTACCGTATAAGAACTAACAGGCAACGAATTAACATATATGTTTAATATGTTATCACCTTGTTTACCTTTTATTATTTCTTGATTAATCATTGTGTTTGTAAAATCTAATATTTTAATTCTATAATCACCATCAGAAGGTAGCTTGGTATTTATTCTTACTTTATCTTCAACAATATAACTTTCTAATTTTAAACCTATAGCTTGTGCCATAAATAAAGATTCAGGAACCTCTTGTGTAGGTGTTTCAATGTATATCGTTTCAGAACAACTTATAAATAATAATAATATAAATATTTTTTTCATTATTGTATTTTTAAAATTACTTTAGTTCCATCACTTGTAACCGCGTCTGTTGTTTTAAAATAAATTAAACCAGAAGCATTTGTCACCGTTTGTTTTGTATTAAATATAATTTTATAAGGTTTACCAACCTTAATATTTTCTTTATTTTCTACACTAATGCTACCAAAATATAATTTATCATCACGCTCTGTAGCGAAGTTAGTTAATAGGTTACCTGTATTGAATTGAATTTCTTCAAATTCTAATATAGTATTATCAAATTGAATTATAAATTGCATGCCAGCCAAGTAGTCTTTTTCTAGCTCAACTAATAATTCTACTTTATCATTAACTAAACTTGTTGAAATGTCTAAATCTAAATTTTCAATTTTGCCTTGCACACTAGGAATCTTTATAACTCCCTCGTTATCATCTTCAACTATAGGCTCAAATGAATGTGAAAAATCTACATCACCTATAAGGCCATGTCCAAAATTAAATATTTTATTAGCATCTGTAGGAGTAAAATGTTTTTTCTGTCCAAAGTAATAATCATCTGTTGAATAACCATATTGAGTTTTTTCACCCCAAACATCTTTAGCACCATTAGTAGAGTTTGTAAAATATTCGCTAACATTTTCGTCCATTACATGGCTAAGCATAACATAGGAGTCATCAAAGTCTACATTACCACTGTTATTAACTTCACCTAGTAAATATTGTATAGAATGTGTAAATGTATTTGCAGTTCCACCTGGGCTAGTACCAGCACCTATAGCTTCTTTAAAAACTAAAAACACATCAGTAACAGTAACTACATCATCTAACCAATCTGATGCTAACTCATTATCAACAGTGATATTAATGTCATACTTTACATCATTTTCTAAACCAGTTACAATAGCTTGAGAGCTTGCATCAAAATTACCGCTAGCTATACTATTATTATTACTCAATATATTATACTTATAATGTGTTGGTTTATCATTAACGGTATTTAAGTTTATTGTAACACTACCTGCATCTCCACCTTCAACACCTGAAAGAGTTATTTTTTGTTGCATTGCATCAACATCATATTGAGTTGATGTGGAGTTGTCTTCAGCTCTCATCCAATTAAGATGTGTTACATTATTATAATTATTATAATTAGTATTAATTTTATCTTTAATCTTAAAATCAACTTCAATTAAAGTGTTATTATATGTAATACCAACACCATCTTGAATTGTTATTCTTTCTACAGACCAATCGTTATCTGTTGGATATGAATTAGTATCACCCTCTACTTGTGTTCTATTAAGCCAACCATTTAAATATTGTGCTGAAAGGTTATCTTCATCATAAGTACTTAAAATCTTATACTTAAAACCATCCCAATGTGTTAATGAGGTTTGTGCATTCGTATTAGCTGAGTTATCTGTTACTTTAAATCTATGTGTAATTTTCTGTAACAGCTTATTATTATACTCATAATCAAATATATACAAGTTAGGTTCAACATTGTTTGTAACTTGTATTGTGTTAAACTTTATTGTTATAGTATCACCAACCTCAAAATCTGCAGCGTTTATATAACTGTGATCAAGTTTTAAATCTTGCGCTAAACAGAATAATGGTAATAATAAAAACAATAGTTTTTTCATAATTTTAATTTCTTAATAATGTTTTCTGAAAGTTTTTTTAATGCAACGCTAACGCTATTTTGTGTAAACCTACCTTGTTCATTTAATAAAATTAAAGATGTAGTTATATCTTTTGATGTACCTTTTACTTTCACTTTTTTCTTTTTATATTTAGCAATTGCAATTATTTCTGTTTGACTAGACGATTTGCTATACAACGCAATATTTGATTGAGTTCGTTTTACATCAAAATAAATTAGTTCAACATCTAAAACATTTTTACTTTTATCATTTAAGTTATAATCTTTATCTTGAACGACTTCCTCTAATATGTTTTTTAAACCAAAACCAACGTTCCTATTATTAACTAATGGACCAGTTTGAATTGAATTTTTTATATTGTTTATTTTAATATCTTGTGCAGATAATATAGCACAGAATAATAAACTACTTATTAGCTTTATTTTTTTTATGTATGTCATACCAGCGGGCTATTGTAAAACCTATAGAAACTAACAATAATACTATTTTTAATATTGTTTCCATTTCTGTCATAGAAAGCGTTAATGTTGTACCGTTAAAGGCCATTAGTTTAATATCTTGCCACTCCATAGTTAATTATATTTTTTTCTTTTTGAATATCTGCTTGATGCAGAGTTGTTTTGTCTAATTTTTTTTGATTTTCTTTTACCTTTTGATTTTGTAGAGTAATAACTATCATCTGGTTCAAAGTTTACAGTCCACCTGTTCCAACCAGCTAATAATGCTATTTTTTGCCATGTTTCTGTTTCAACATCTAAAGCGTCTTTAACGTTTCTAGCTTTTGAAACAACCCTATCTAAAGGTACATTAAGAAATGAAGCAGAGCTACCTACCATATCTAATACAGGATTTTCTATAGATATACCCATTTTTTTAAAAGATTTTCTTTTATACTTGTAATCTTTTAAAGCATCAAATATATCTCTAATTTTAATACTTATTGCTGGGCCAACTGTGAAAATTTCTGCTAATATAGCAGCTATATCAAATTGTCCTTTTCCTTCTTCAACTTTTTTGTTTTCTTCATTTATTTTTTTAGTAACATTTTTTATCATCGAAAAAGCAGCACCTTTAATACCTGTACCTCTAATTAATGTATCTACCATGTTGTTTGCTATATAACCTATTTTTCTTTCATTTCTTTTTGTTTCTTCGTCTTCATCTTCTCCTGGAAATAACATACTAAATAAACCTTGTTGTAATACAGAAAACATCATGTTTTGTAAAAATGAATAATATAATATTTTACTTACTTTTTCTTTTGGATTACCTCTACCGTTTATTAAATCTAAACCAGCTTTTTCTATTAATCTAGTATACTGCATTGGTGTGTTTTGAAATGCCAATACCCATTTACCAGCGGTGCTAGTCTGTTCCATTGATAATCTATCAGCTCTTGCAGACTGTTGTGTTTCTTCAGTAACCTCTTGAAAATCTATAAAAGCTTTTCTTTCTGCTTCTACCTTCGAAAAACCTTTTTTTGTGTATGTGTTTATTCTATTTCTGTAAAAACTAGCTCCACCTGCGGCAATAGCAAAAGCATCACCAGCTTTAGTAAAAATAAAACCTTTTTGTAAAACTAAACCTAAAACACCTTTAAATCCTTTGTTTCTCTTAATTGCGTCCGCAATCTCAGCCTCGTTAACATCAGTTCTTAAACCTCCTCTTCTTTCTTTTAACAAATCAGAATTCATTATGTATTTAAAATCTTTTGCCCATTGTGTAGGGTTTCCTATTAAGGCCTTGCCAAAATGATATACATTGTTGTCTGACCAATTAATATAATTAAAAGTAGATAATGTTTGTAGTGCGGCTGTTCTTGTGTTTAAAAACATTGTAGATGCAACAGAACCTCTTACCCAATTTAATGCCCCATTCATGTAACGATCATTTGTATTTGTCAGTCTTCCAGTTTCCATTCTAGTTAAAATATTCTGTAATGGATCTAAAAACTTTTGACCATAAGTTGCTCTTATTTTATTTATATTGTTTTCACTAAAAATAGCATTTTTATTCTCAATAAAAGGTCCTAAGAATTTTTTTCTTGAAAGTTGATCTATTGATCTAAGTATATCTTGTCTAATAGTATCAGTTTGCCACGAGTTTACATCTGGATCTATCCAATATGAATCTTGTCTCATAATACTAGATAAATTACTAGCATATTTCAACATTTTATTACCCGGATATGTTATTATTTTTCCTTTTATTTTTTGTAGCGTTGTATCATTAACGCCAGGAACTTTAGAACCATTTTTAGTGTAGAGGTATATTCTTAATGCTTGATCATAGTTAAAACCAGAAATTCCAGTTTCTTGCTCCATGTCTTTGTTAAAATTAGGATTATCTTTTAAAAACTGTTTATATTTTTTGCTAGATAATTGTCTAGCTATATCTAATGACATTACCGCTTTACTAAAAGGTTTTATTAAGTTATCAGTAAAAAATTCTAATTGTTTTTCTCCTTTTTTCCCTTTACCAAGAAAACCATAAAGAAGACCAGCTAAATCATTTGCAGAGTGATCCATTATTCTCCACATTTTTTTTCTAGTAGTAGCTAATTGTTTTGAAGTTGCAACATCAATTATGTCATCTAAAGAATATCTTTTGTCTTTTGCCGACAACATTAAACCCATTTGTGATTCTAATTGCAATGTTTTTACTTCATCATTAAAATTAACTTGACTTAACTGTTCGTTTTTATCAGTTTTATTTTTAATAATTTTTATTGATTGTTCTTGACTAAGTTTTGGAGTTTGTTCTAATATACTTGTAGGTACTACACCTGACTTAAAATTATTAGTACTAACAATAGGCTCTTTACCTGACATTATATCAAATAAAATTTGTTTAGTTATTTTACTACTTGAGTCATAGTTTTGTATAGAATATCTTTCGGTACCTTTTTTAAGTACAGATAAATCTAAAGAAGATAAATTATTTAAACCATCAATAGAAGAATTTTCAAAAGCCAAGCTTTGAGTAATAAACATTAGCCTTTCTTTTATTTCATTTTTGTTTTTTCCAGATTTAACAAAAGCAAGTCTATATTGATTCATTAAATTATATACACCATTTCTTGTTTCATTTGCTTTTGATGACTTAAAATCAAGTATAGCTGTTTTCTTTGTATCTTCTAATAATGTTGGATCGTTTAGTAATTTTTTTAAAGTATATAATGTGTTTATTTTTTTGTTGTTATTTTTTATGTGATCGTTTAAATCATTTATAAAACTGACATCGTTTTTAGATAAATTTTTATTTGATTTTAAATTTTTAGTAGATATGTTTTTATTTATTTCTTGATCAAAAACAGTTATTTTTTCTATTCTATCGTCTCTTATTATTTTATTGTTTTTATCTACAAGAACTTTACTTTCTGATGTATAAAGATCTAGTGTATTATTAAATAAAGAATTAAAACCATTAAAACCAGCGACTGATCTTGCTAAAAAACTTTCTCTTTTAAACAAATCAGGCATTGAGTTTAAAAATTCAAATTGATATTTTTTTAATTTTAAAAGTTTTTCATAATCCCATTTTTGCACATTGTTTTCATATTTATATAAAGATATATTTTTTACATCTTCTTTATTTAAATCAATATCATATATCTTACTTGTTTCTTCTAAAAATTCAGGGTTTTCATATAAACTTCTAGTATATTTAAAATATTCACGCTTATTAAATATCATGTTAGTTAACTCTGGAATAACAATGTCATTATCAGGTTGTTGACTAAATTGGAATTCAGATTTACCAGCGGCAATATTATTTATAACATTAGGGTTTATACCAGCTTTTAACATTTGTATTCTTAACTCAGTATTTGTTGTGAGTTTAGACAATAAAGCTAATGCACCTTTTACTCTTTGTGATTCAGGACTTCTACCATCTAATATTTCTCCTTTAACATCTGTTATTAAAGCCCCACCTTCTGAGTCCATACCAAATGCTTTTAAAACTCTTTCTTTATATTCGTTAGATAAAAAATTATTAGGAAGTTTAAACTGTGGATTACCTTGTGCACCCTTGACTCTTTTTTCCGCTGGTTCATAAAGATCTAAATTAAACTTTTCATCATTAATTAATTTAGTTGCTATTTGAACTGATTTACCTTCTGCGTTTTGATCAGTCACTTCTTTGTTTGATGTAAGCGGTGGTAAAAGTTTTATAAAATCATCTATGTGTTTATATAAAAACTTCTGTGCTTTTTTTAATTCTCCTGCTCCTAAATTTTTCTTAGGATCAGTTATTTTACCTACTTTGACACCTGCCTTTTCAGCAATATGTGGAGATGCAATTAATGGAACACTACCAAAAGTCATTTGATCTAATGTTAGCATTGGAAATAAATTTTCTACAGAATTCTTTACATCAGATTCTATACCAAAAACCTTAGAAGGTATTATTTTATTTTCAGTATTTTCATCAAAACTTTCTTTTGTGTCGAACTCTGAAAAATCTTCATTCATACCAGGTTCAGCAACAGATCCAACTTCTCCAGCTACAACGTCTAAACTTTTAGATTTAGATTGTGCATATTGTTTAAGAACTTTACTTTTTACCCATGTTTGTAATTGTCCATTTAAATAACCTGAAAATGAATCATTTTGTTCAGGATTAAATTTTATTATTAAATCTGTTAATTCTTTTTTAACATCTTCAATAAAATTACTTATAGGTTTACCAGAAACAGTTTTACCCTGTATACCACGAACAATAAGTGCATCCATTAAATTACCTTCTATAATTCTGTTATATGCATCAGCTAAATAACCATCTTCTTCATATTGTTTTTTAGAAATACTATAACCTTCTTCTTTAGTATTTGGCCCAGCTAAATCATCAATTATAGAATTTTTTTCTGCTTGAGAAAACTGTCTAGATTCACTTTCTAATTCTTTATTTAATTTTACTTTGTCTATAGCATCTAAAACTTTTTTTGAAACTTTATTTTCTTTAGCGGATTTATTAAACTCACTTAAAAAATTATAAACTTGGTCTGCGTTTTCAAAACCAATATCCATGTCATATTTTTTAAATAAACTTTTAAAAAAATCAGCTATTTTTTCTAATATTGTTTTATCTAAAGAAAGTTCGTTTTTAGCAAGGGCATCAGACATTACATTTAAATATTCTGTTTCATATTTGCCTGAATCAACACCATAACCTCTATTTTCCATTATGGCATCGAGTTCTTTTATTTGTCTAGATGTTAATCTTTCTTTAACACCTTGTACTATTTTTCCTTGTTGTTTTTTGTCACCTATTTGTGAGTTTAAAATAGGGTGGAGTATTTCGTGTGCTCCAATGTTTATTTGAAAAGTTTTACTAGCAGCATCTTTATTAAAGTATATTTTACCATTTATATATGCACCTCCTATTTGACTTGCTTCAGATTCTGTTTTTCCTATAGCATTAGCAAATTCTTTGTTTGTTTCGTAGCTTTTAGCTTTTATATTTAAAGCTTCTGCCATTTTTAATCCAAAACTAGTACTTTTATTTATTAAAGAGTTTATACCTCTGTTTTTAGCTAAAACTCCATTTATTCTTAATACACTTACGTTGTAATCTTTTTTTACCTTATCTAAATAAGTTAAATATTCTTTTTTGTTTATTTTATTATTATCTAATTTTTCTTTTAAATCTTTTAATTTAGATACTTGTCTTTCCGTTTCAACATTAATGTCATGTATTTTTTTCTGAGAACTTTCATCTAAATCTTTTATTTTGTCATTAGATATATCTATTAATCTTTTAATATTTGCTTTAGATATTTCTATATTAGCCTCAGCACTTACTCTAACATCTTCGTCTTTTGTTTCTAAACTAACTTTTTTATTATATACAATTGAGTTTATATTTCTTTGTATTTCGTTTGAATCTTTTGTAGATCTTACCGAAGATGAAGCTCTTAATGCATATCTACCTCCTCTAATTCCAGCACCTCCGAAACCTCCACGCAACATTGACTCATATGCATCTTTTTCAGTTAACATTCTATATAAAGCACCTTGTAGTGCTTCTGTTTTAGTTTTACCGTCACCTAAAAGTTTATTAAACTCTCCTAAACCATACTGAGACCACTCTGTACCAGCTTCAACACCACCAGCAAAAGCAATATCTAGTGCATATTTAGTTATTTTGTTTCTTCCTTTTTTTAATACTTTACCTAGTACTTTACCTAAACCTATATTTTCTATACCAGCCTGTCCTGCAGCAATTGAAAAAGGAATTACAGTTTCTTCTTCATTATCAGATATTAACTGTTTTAAACTTTTATTTTTTCTTTTTGCTAATCTTTCATTATATTCTATATAGTTTTCAGCAGCATATTCATATCCGTAACCTGTAAAACCAGTACCTATACCGTAACCAACTGATGCTAAAGCGTTGGCCACTGTTCCAAGAACACCAACAGCAAATTTACCTGGATCTTTCTCTGAAATCGCATCAGCTAAAGCAAAAACAGGTCTATTACTTTGTTGTTTTTCTTTAACGTCTTTTATTAAGTCTTCAACGCTATCAAATTGTAAATACCTTTCTTTAGCATTAAAAGAATCTCTTCCAGCACTTAATAATGTTTTCATGCCTTTTCTTCCATACAACTCTTCGTTCATAGCCGTCAAAGCTAATTGAACAGAAGGATCATCACCTTTCCAGAAATTATCTATTAAACCTAATCTATCTCCAGCATTTTTAAATTCGTTTAAAAGACCTTGTCCTAAAGTTAATTCTTCAGAATCTTTTTCTATTTTATTTTCTAGTTTTATTTCTTTTGGAGTTGGAAGTTTGAAATCCAAAAAACCAGCTACCAAGTTTGATTCCGTATTGGGTGTTACATTTTCCGGAACAGTCACACCCTTTTCTGTTCCTTTTGTCTTTACTAAATCTGTTTGTTCATCTTTTAATTTAGCTTGTGGATATTTAAGCAGAAAATCTTGTTTTCTGTCTGGTGAAACCTCAAAGAGTTTCCCGTCTACTATGTAAAATTCATTCATAATACTAGTTATTACTATTAAATTCTTGACTTGCGTTTTGACTTCTAATTAAAGTTATGTCAAATATTTTTTTAGTTAATTGTTCTTTTATTATATCTAGTTCTTTTCCTGTATAATTTTTACCTTCTACACTAAAAGTTCCATTAATGTTCATTTTAAGCTTGTTTAATCTATCTAAACTTGCTTTGTGATTATTTAATTGTTTGTCTAATTCAGCTACTGGTATTTTACTTAAAGCTTCTTTTTGTGCATCTTCTTTTATTTTTTGTTCTTTTAGTAAATTAACATATAAATTACTTATTTTTCTGTTTATATAACTATCGTTTTTACCAGTATATAAACCTTGTTTAAAAATAATTCTTTTAACTAAATTAATTTTTCCATCTGCTGTATTCATATCATAAACAGCATCTTCATATTCATCATCGCTAATCTCAGTACCATCTGTTATAGTTAATATACCATTTTCAATTTTATATTCTTGATCTTCAACTATTTTTAAATATTCAGAAAGTTGACTACTTGCTGGACCATCTACAATATCAAAAATATTATTTAAAGACTCGTCAACATCTTGTCTTTCTAAATCAGCTCTTGAAGGATCATCAACTTCTTCTTCTTCTTCTTTTTTATAAATAAATTTATTTCTAACAGCTGATTGATTACGTATAGTGTTTTCAATATGTTCTTTTATAGCAAGATCTTGTATTTCTAAAAAATCAAATTGCTCTTCCTTACTAATATCACCTGGTGAGTCGTTATAGTTAAATTCTTCTCCAGTTTTATCTTTTAATATTTTTTTAAAAATAGCAGCTCTAGATTGATAATCCATGTTACCAAAAATTTTATTTGCAGCACTTTCAAATCCCTTTTCCATTTCACCTTCTATTTGACTATAATCTTCTGCTCTTTGATATGCATAATCAACAATTCTAACAGCATCGTTTATGCTTTTATCATAATCACTAAATATTTCAGTATTTTTTCTTATAACAGGCATTTTATCAGGTACATCGTTTGAAGTTAAAAAATGATCTTTTTTTCCATCATTAAATTTAAATGCTAAACCATCATCTTTAGTAATAACTTCAAAACCATTTTGTTTATTTTCTAAAAAAGATCTAAAAACTGGTGTTTTGTTAAATAAATTTAAATCAACATCGGTTGGATCTAATGCAACTGCTTTATTCATGTTGTCAAGAGGTGCCATTATATTGACACCAATATCAGATAAAATTTTAGCTTGATCTTGTACACTTGAACTAGCAAAAACCCCAGAGTCTACATATTTTTTATTAATAATGTTTTTTACTTGAGAAGCAACCTGAGGATTATAAGTTTTAGCTATATCGGGATAGTTTAATTCGCTTTCAAATTTAGCTAATCTTATATCTAAATCTCTTTCTTTTCTTTCTTCTTTTTCAGCTTGTTGTTGGAAATACGAACCATATTTTTCAACACCACCTAAAAAAGCTTTTAAAAAAGCATTAGGATCTCCTATGTTTAAATTTCCAGGATTTCTATAACTCATTTTTTATTTTTTTATTTTATTATTCTGTAACACCTTTGTAAATATCAATATCATTATTTACATTCCATGTCTGTTTAACGCCGGACCCGGCATTTACTTTTTTCCATATATTCCCATACCCATACCAGCTAATGAACTAAATGCACTGCCTAATGCACTTGATTGTGCTGACCTATATTGTGCCGCCATATTAGCATATCTATCACTCATACCTTGTAATCTATCTAGGTTAGCAACTTGTCTTTGTTCTCTTACTCCAAACATAAACTGTTTTCCTGCTACATCTGCTGATTGTAATCTCATTGCTTCTCTCATTCTCATTTGTTGAGCAGCTTGTTCGCCTCTTGCTCTTTGCATACTAATAGCTGTTTCTTGTTGTTGTATATTTCCAGATATTTGTAATTTAGATTTATTAGCTTGTTGTGCTAAAGCAGTAGCCATACCTGCACCACCTCCTGATTCTCTTAAACCTTCTAGTGTAGTTGCTAAAGACATATCAGTTTCTTCAGCCGCTAATTCAGCAGATCTAGTAGCAACTTGCATATCACGAGCCGGATTTGTAATCATAGAACTTAAATCAGTTATACCCTTATAAGGATTAATAATTTCCTGTCTATTTTCTTCAGCTTTTCTTAATTCGCCTCTATAATAATTAGCCTGACTTTCAGCTCTTCTAGCTCTTCTTCCTGAGCCAAAACTACTAAAAATACTACCTAATGCTCCGACACCTGCCATCGCTAAACCTATACCTCCTGCCATAATTTTTATTTTTTATATTAATACATTGTTAAATACCGTATTGGTACTAAATAACTCTTGTTTTTTATTATTAGAAGTTGTAGAAAAAGTAGCTTTTATAAAATTACCTTTTATACCTGTTACATCTAAATTATTATCTACATCATATATTTCTCCAGATGCTATTGGTGAACTGTTTTGTAATTCAGCATAGTATCTATTATTTCTTTTATTAAATATAGATGCACCTATATAACCTATTACAGTAGAAGTTTCAGAATTAGCAACATTATTGGCTTTGTCTAAAAATTCTTCTGTTCCTGACAATATTCTATCGTCTGTATTAGTTTTAATGTCATTTAATTCCCACAAAGAAGTTCCTTCATAAGATATACTATAAAATACATTTTCTTGTACAGCGTTAGAATTGACAACAAAAGTTACAGTTGAAGGTACTACGTTAGCACCATAATATCTACCATAATCAATATTTGATCTGTCATAATGATTCCATACATCACTACCATTAAATGTATAAAATTTATTACTTAAACTAAAGCCTTGTAAAGGTTTATAATCATGTCGACTTGTCCAACCATTTATAGCATCACTAAAACTTACTGTTTCGTAACTTCCATTACTTTTTTGTAATGAAACTATAAAACTCTTGTGGTAGTTGTCAAACATACCTACTACTTTAGAACTATCTTTTAGATTATCTCTAAAAAAACTTCTCATACCATACTCTGATATTGGAGTTAATCCATCTCCACCACCTTGACCAGACGATAATCTTAATATTAACCCTCTGTTTTTATCTGCAAAATATTTTCTATTTCCAAATGAAGCAAAGCTTTCTGGATTTTTAGATATACCATATTTTCCTACAAAAGGTATTATTTGACCTATAACAAGTTTAGAAGAAGTAACTGTTCCACCACCTTCAGCTGAAAATATCGCATCTTTATTTATTAAAGCTCTACTAACTTTATCTTCTTGTAATATTATTAAATTTGTTTCTTCTGCAAAAAGTTTTTGTATACTTCCGTTTGCAGAATTTACTGACTTTGTTATTGCTTCTGCTGGTGAAAATTGATTTGTATTGTTTATACCTGTTCTAGAGTTAAAAACTCCAGAATATATTAAAGCATTTTTTCTTCTTTCCTCAGTAAAATCTTCATCTATAATATACGCTCTAACACCTATATCTACTTGAACAGCGTTAAAATCTCCTTTTATTCTACTTTCTTCAATATGCCAATTATCATTAGCATCACTACTTTTTATGTAAAAGGAATTAAAAAAACTTACATCTATTGTTGTTGCCATATTAAGAATATTGCGTTGTTGTTATATTATTTCTTTTTATAAGCACCCTGTGAACAGGCTCCATTACAGCACCTATTTGTTCATACCCTACTACTAATTCATAGTCTGTTGTTACCGCACTACCCGTTATATAACTTGTCACTGTTACTATAAAGTTACTATTACTAGCACCTACATAACCAGAATCAGTTGGGTCTGTGTTTTGGTGAGGGGCAGGTCTTATCCAAAAGGCTTCAGTAGAATCATTCCATGTATAATTTGATACATCTAATATTACTGTTCCATCTACACTTACTGTTGCAAATTTGTGAGATGCAGGAACAGGACTGTTAGTTGTTTCATCATAAGCATTGTGATTTGAAAGAACATCTTCGTAATCACCTCCGCAAGTTCCGTTAACTTCATAATATCCATAATTAGTAGGTATAAAATATTCTTCATACTTATCACCCGGATCATAACCATCACCTTGTCCACCTTGACCATAACATCTGGCATAGTAATTAAAGCCAGTACCTGTTTTTTCTGTTACGCTAATAATATCACCAAACTCTAACGAAAGAGGTACGGTCAATGTATCTGTATCCGTAGGCCCAGCAATACCAGTTACTTTTAAATCAAAACTAAGGCCAGATGCAGAAGCACCTATAGCTGTTCCTAATGATATTGCACCTTGTGGCGAAACACTAACATTAGAATATCCACCAGCGTGGCTATAGATTAATCTATTTGTCCACCTGTTTGAGTTTGAACTACCATTTTTACCAGATATTTCACCACTACTATTTACTGTAGCAATAACACCAGTTTCATCAGCCGAATATCCTATTCTATCAGCATCTGGTATAAAAGCAAGTACTGGAGCTGCATTTGTTACAAATATTTGTTTAGTGAAATTTTTAGCCCCATTAGATGTTGTTGTTCTAAATGTTATTGTGTATTTGTTAGAAGGTGAAGGTCTAAATTCTTGTCCATTTACAAGTTTTAATTTTATTACATCTGTATTTCCAATTTGTTCTGCACTAAAATCATTATCATAGTCCATGTCTATATTGTCTTCTACTCTTACAACTGAATCAACCTCAATATTTAAATTATTAGAGCTTTCTGTTAATTGCGTACCATTAGCATCAAAAACTTTTATAATCATTATATATGAATTACCAGCTGTACTTTCAACAAACTCATCTAAATCTGCATCATCATTAAGATTTCTTAAAACTAAACTAGCTGCACTAGAAGATCCTCCACCAGAAAGTATTTTAGAATTTAAATCTGATATTAACCCGCATGTAGATGTTTCATAAAATATATCTAATTTTGATTTAAATGGTTTTGTTTCAAAAACAGCTAAAGAAGGTACATTAGAACTTGATCCACCTTGAGTTTGTTGCCCATAATTACCTTTAATTTGCGCAAACAAATATTGTTTGTCTTTATCATAAAACTCTACTTTATCAGCATCTTCAATACCAAAATCATCAAGTTTACCTATTGATATAATATTATGTGTAGACGTTTGAATCCCAGTATCTCCATTCTCTAGTATACCATCTAAAATAACACTACTTGTAGACAAGTTTATATTACTTCCTTCTGTTACTTCATCTCTAGGTATTTTATTTATATTGTCACCATATATAGGAAAATAACTCATATTATCACCAGTACCTCCTGTGTTATAAAAAACAACCCCTGGTGTATATACGTTATAATAATCTTGTTCAGTTTGTTTTACCACTATTCTATAAGAATACCAACCTAAAGGGTTAGTATCAGGTTGCCATAAAAAAGAACTGTCAACACCTTCGTTGAATATAACTTTTAAAGAATCTCCATTTAAACTTATTTGCGATCTCTTGTGTTGTATTGATGAACTGTGTTGATTAGAAAGTATTACAGGTGATTGTCTTCCATATCTATCTGAAAAAACAACACCAACAACATATGTTCTATCTTGTTTTAATGTGTGTCTTTTATATTCTTCATAAAGAAATTCATCTTCTTCATTTTTAGAACCAGTACTTAATTCAAAGTTTAATCCAGAAGGAGGTAATTCTTTACCTGTAACAAAATTACCATATACAAGTCTATTACCTGTTATTTCTTGTGCCAATGCTTTTACTGGAACACGATCATAAACTCTGAATGTCTGTGATTCAGGTAACATTTTATAAGGCTCTTCTGATCTATATATGTAATATAATTCTTTTCTTCTATCGTTAGTAGAACCACTAACTGTGTTATTAATATATTTTTTTATTTTACTTCCAGAAACAACACCATTTGTTATTGTAGAAGGATCTTTTCTTAACGTAGATATATTTTTTATATCTATAGTATCTAAAACTTTTACAGCTAAACTATCTGATTCTTTAAATAATATTTCTATCTCTTTTATCAATAAGTCACTATAAGGATCTAAAGTAGGTAACATTATTTCTAACTCTAAATAGTTTATAGAATTAACAAATGTAGAAACCTCAGTTTCTTTATAAGCGTTTTGTTTTTCTGTATTAGTGAATGTTTGTATTTCTGGTACAAAAGCTATTTGAGTGAAAGGTGCAAAAATAGAATAAGTATTATCTTCAAACCTATATCTATATGAAAATCTAGCAAACTTTTCTTTTAAAAATTCTTTGTCTATACCTGAATCAGCCGCACTATTATCTATCATAGAAGAACCTATAATTGATAATTTTTGACCATTAGCTATTGTTACACTTTCACTTAATGTTAAAGTTGTAGAACTTATGTTATTTATAATAACATCATCATCTAAACTATCGTGCCTAACTAAAAATTTTTTACCAGCAGCGTGATCAGCGGCTAAAAAAGAATTAGCTGCTGAAATTGTAACGGT
>Ga0208792_1000260_pt1 | contig 21949 bp, 20 predicted proteins | sample 14_taG_FD_184087 | JGI IMG/M metagenome (GOLD analysis project Ga0208792, IMG submission 184087) | Marine viral communities from the Subarctic Pacific Ocean - 14_ETSP_OMZ_AT15311 metaG (SPAdes) (version 2) | ecosystem: Environmental > Aquatic > Marine > Oceanic | place: Pacific Ocean | collected...
AGAAGTCTACCCTAATCACACGTTTAAGGGATGGGGTGATCCCTCTGGTAACAATAAGAACCAGTCTAACTCTGAAACACCGTTCCAAATCATGCGAGCCGCAGGTATTCCCTGTCAACCTACTGCCTCTAATGATCCTATGAAGCGTAGAGCCGCGCTAGAAGTGCCTATGAAAGAAATGTGTATGGATGGTAAGCCTAGATTCATCGTCCTACCTAAAGCATCTATGATCCGCAAAGGGTTACAAGGTGGTTTCTGCTACCGTAGAGTCCAGACTACAGGGGAAAGATACACTGATGAGCCTGATAAGAACGAATATTCACACCCTGTTGAGGCTTTGGAGTACGCATTGCAAGGTGAGGGCGAGGGTCGTGCCGCATTAAGACGTACTGATACGTTTTCTAAACCTGTAACAGCAAAGATACAAGTCAGTGTCTTCTAAAGTTTATGTGATTTTTGAGGATGATCAGCAAAGATGGTGGTCAAAATTCTTAAAAAAAGGCATTAGGCACTGTTATATTGTCAAGCCTACGCCAAATTCTTTCATTATTTACGGAAAATCAGTCAAAAGCGTCGATTTATTTACTGTAATAGACCAAAAGAGTATAATCGAGGGTAAATATATAATGAAGAGTTATATACCTAGAGAATGCAGAAGATCATTATTTATGCTGAATACTTGTGTAGGTCATACTAAACAGATATTAGGTATCAACAATCCTTTCATTCTAACACCATATCAATTATTAAAGCATCTAAGGAGTCACCATGAAGCGGCCTAAAACACCAGAGCCTACGGCACAAGAGAAAGCTGTAGTAGAAAGACAAAGTAGAATGCTCGATGAAGAGATGGAAGAAAGTGAGAAAAGATTAAAAGCTTTGGCTCGTGGCAAGCTAGGGTCTAAGTCCTTGTTAGCAAAAGCTGGCAGTGCTAGTGGGCAATCAGGTGTAGCAAGAGGGTTTACTGGGGCTGGTATGTTTGGAGGAGGTGGCGCAGGAAGCTCTGGGTTACGCTCTGGTACAGGATATACTGCAACTACCAATCCTACAAAAAAGGCTAGATAAATGAAATTGCCAAAAGAATTAGGATCATTAGAAGATTTAAAAACTAGAGAGTCTGTAGCGTTTAACAAGATGGCATCATGGTATGACCTATTAGATGATACCTATGAATACTTTCTTCCTAACAGAAACTTGTTTGACTCTAATACTACTGGCTCAAAGAAGATGGATCGTATCTTTGACTCTACTGCTATCGAAGCTATCCAGCAGGGAGCGAGTAAGCTACAAGAAAACATTGCTCCTATCTGGAGTAACTGGGCAACCTTTGCTCCATCCTTAAATGTTGTTAAGGCATTAGAGACTGGTGAGTTTGATGTCTCTGAAGAAGACATAAGAAAAAACCTAGAAGAGCAAGCAGACATTGTATTTGATTTTATTAACCGATCTAACTTTGCTACACAGTTCTATGAGCACGCTCTTGATCTCTTAGTCGGTACAGGTACATTACGTATTGATGAGACTGACAACACGAATATGCCATTAGTGTTTAACGCTATCCCACAGAAAGGTATTGCGTTTGAAGAAGGGCCGTATGGCTCTATTGAGACACACTGGCGCAGGTTTAATGTTAAGGCGCGTAACCTTAAAAGACAGTGGAGAGGTTTCAAGCCTTCAGAAAATGTACAGAACTTAATAGACAATCAGCCCGATGCAGAAGTAGAACTTAGTGAAGGCGTTGTGTATATGCCTAAGTCTGAGAAATACTACGGCTGTGTATGGGTCAAAGGTGAAGATCGTATAAGCTGGAAAGAAGACTTTGGTGACTCAAGCCCTTGGGTAACTGGTCGTTACTCTAAAGTCTCTGGTGAGATACGTGGTCGTGGCCCTGCTGTACAGGCGTTGCCTGATGTGCGTTCACTAAACAAAGTAAAAGAATTTGTACTACAGAAAGCCGCTATTGACCTGTCAGGTATGTATACAGCTACAGATGATGGCGTGACTAACCCCTACAATATTGTTATAAGCCCAGGGGTTGTTATTCCAGTTGGTTCTAACAACTCATCTAACCCTTCTATTCAAAGATTAGATACTGGTGCTAACCTAGCATTGGCGCAATTTGAAATGCAGGAGCTACAGACTGCTATTAAACGTGCTTTGTTTAACGATCTGCGCGATCCTACTGGTGCTGTGCGTTCTGCGACAGAGGTAGCCATAGAGTCAAGAGAGTTAGCTAAGAGAATCGGTAGTGCGTTTGGTCGATTACAAACAGAAGTTCTTGTTCCTATCCTTAAACGTGTTGTCCATATCCTTACACGTAGGGGAATACTACAGCCTTTAAAGTTAGATGGGCGTGACATTGAGATTAAGTTCTTATCACCTCTAGCTAAAGCACAGGATGCTGAAGATATTATCAATGTCCAACAAGCAGTACAGTTTGTCTTGCAGAATGCTGGCCCAGATCAAGCTAAGATTGGATTCAAGCAAGAAGACTTTGGAACATGGGTAGCGTCTAAGACTGGAATGCCTGCTGAACTTGTAAGAACACCTACTGAGAAAGCACAGGTTATTCAGGCAGGTGCAGAAGCCGCACAAGCTGGTATGAAACCCTCGCAAGCACCGATGCCTGTTCAATGAGTTGGTCAAATATTGATCAACTTGCTGATTCAGAAGTTGCTAAAAAACAAGCAGAAATACGTAAGCGTAATGCTAACGACTTAGCTAAGGCATATCACAGAGTCTTTACAACTGATGATGGAGCGCGTATCTTAGCAGACCTGACCAGAAGGTTTGTATATGAGAACGACACTTCTTTTGGTTCAGAAAATATTAATTATGAAGCCGCTTACCATAATGGTGAGGGTGGGGTAATTAAGTTTTTAATCAATCAGATGAAACAAGCTGAAATCAAATAAGGACTAAGTTATGTCAGAAGAACAAGCCGCTGTACAAAGCGATACCTTGTTAGACAGTGCTACACCAGAACTTTTAGAAGGTGAGTATTTTTTAACCGATGGTATCAAAGGAACTGGTGAAGTACCCGAATGGCTAGATACAAAATATAAGTCTGTAGCAGATCAAGCTAAAGGATATTCTGAGTTATCAAAGAAGTTCGGTGGATTTAAAGGAACTCCTAAAGACGGTTATACACCCCCTGAAGGCATTGAGAGTGATGATGCTTTGTATCAAGAGTTAGAGGCATTTGCTACTAAGACCAACATGAGTGCTGATGCGTTCGGGGAAGCATGGGAACTATTGTCTGCTCAAGATTATGCCGCGCAAGAGGTTAATCAAGAATACGAGCTAGAGAAGCTGGGAGAGAATGCTCAGGAAAGAATTAAGACTGTAGAAGGGTTTATGAAGAACAACCTTGATCCAGAGACTTACGAGCAAGCAAGAGACTTAGTAACAAGCGCAGATACTATTGCACTTGTTGAAATGCTAGTACAGGCTACTGCTCCTGCTAAACTGCCAATGGAAGGAGGGCATAACCCTCAAGGTCTATCTTGGGAAGCTATCGAGACAGAGATGTTTAAGAAAGACGATCAAGGAAACTTCCTAAGAAGCACAAATATAGAACACGAACGCAAGATTCAGAATATGTTGGAAGCGTGGGGCGGTTCAGGTAATTGATTAATATAGGGTAAAAGGTGTATAATCAGTACACTGGATACCCTTTTCCCAAAGGCCCAGTAAATTTAGGTTGAATGCTGACCATTTTTACTGGGTACTCAGCAAAAAACCTTGAAAACTTTTTTTTAATACTCTTTTCGAGGAAATCATTATGAGTGCTAATCTATCAGCCGTAGCGTCGATTGAATTTGACAGTCTTGTCAAACACGCCTACGCACAAAAAGGGCTATTGAAGCCTGCCGTAACAATCCGTAACAATGTAGTTGGCGACACCTACAAATTCCGTAACATGGGCAAAGGACTTGCTAACCAAAAAGCAACCTCTGCTGATGTTGTTCCTATGGGCATAAGCTATGACTTTGCAGTAGCAACTCTTGCTAACTGGAATGCTCCTGAGTACACGGACATCTTTGATCAAGCTGAAGTAAACTTTGACGAGAAACAAGAGTTAGCAGACACTATTGCTGGCGCTTTGGGTCGTCGTAGTGACCAGCTAGTAATTGATGCTATTGATGCAATCACTCCTTCTTCTACTGTTGCACACGGTAGCACAGGACTGACTATGGCTAAGGTCATTGATGCTCAAGTAGCATTGCGTGGTCAAGCTGTTCCTAATGCTAACTTGTATGCCGCAATTAACAGTGCAGGACTTGGCGGTCTTTTGAAAGATGAGAAGGCAACTTCTGCTGACTACCAAGCTGTGAAAGCACTTGTTAGCGGTGGCGTAAATAGCCTAGCTGGATTCCAGTTCATCATTCTTGATGATCGTGCTGAAGGTGGATTGACTGTTACAACTAACACTGTTGATTCATACTTCTTTAGCCGTGACGCTGTTGGACTTGCTATTGGTATTGACATGAAGACCTCTGTGGATTGGGTTGCACAGAAGACTTCTTGGCTCTGCAACGGCATGATGAAAGCTGGTGCTGTCGTACGTGATGTTGACGGTATCTGTAAAGTTGAGTACAAAGATAACGTATAAGTTGTTTTTGGGTAAACTGATTGGGGGCTTCGGCCCCCTTTCTCAAAGAGGTTAGTATGGCAGAAAAGATTAAGTTAATTTCTAACGCCTTGATATTAATTGGCGATCTGCCAGTTACGTCATTAAGCGGTAATAGCAGAGCAGAGACAGTTGCTAATAACCTATATGACAACATTGTACAGTCCGAAATGTCTAAGTACCGATGGGGATTTTCCAGACGTACAGCACAACTAGCAATGACTCCTCAGACTCCTGTAGGAACTGAATACCAAAATATGTACCAGTTGCCGTCTGACTTGATTAACGTAATTAAGTTAGAGCCAGCAGTACGATACAGAATCTATGGGGATAAGGTGTACACTAATACATCTGGCCCTTTATACATTGATTACACAGCGAATGTTCCTGAAAGCGAATGGCCTGTCTACTTTGCTAAGATGATAGAGTATGCTTTGGCAATGGACTTTGCTCCTTCTATTAGAGACAGTGCGGCATCTGCTGAGATCAATGCAAACAAGTATGTGAACGCATCTCGTATGGCGCGTTACACTGACTCACAACAATACCCTACTGAGCCAATGAGAAGCCAACCATTTATTAATGTGAGGCGTTAATGGCTAAATCTAAATTCCTGCAAAGTTCTTTCGTTAGCGGAGAACTATCTCCTTTACTTAAAGGTCGTGTTGATCTTGACCAATACTATCAAGGCATGGAAACTGCTGAGAATGTGCTTATCGTCCCACAGGGAGGGTTAAAGCGTAGAGCAGGAACACAGCACGTAGATACCGCAGAAAACATTTTAGCTCCTTTTATTTTTAGTGGATTAGGGCAATTATTTTCTTTTAATGTTACTACTGGCTTGCCTATTGTTGGTGCTACATATACAAATAATTCGTCTACTTTTACGGTTATTTCTTTTACTGGATCAGGTCTTCCATATACTGTCTACGCAAAAAGGACGGTTGGAACTAATAATCCTACTGCCAGCGGAACTCTCACTAAAACAGTTAGTACACCTAATCTTGTATATTCTGCATTTACGACATTTACTTCAAGTATGCCTGAAGGCGGTACTGTCGCTAATATTAATGACTTTGATCGTTCAACCGTAGGACTAACAACAACTAATATTGGTGTATTAGGTACAGGCGCTAATCCTGATTATGTTGTAGCTTTATACGATGTTCTCGGAACAACTCATACAGGTCGGTTCATAGATGTAAAAGACATTAAACTAAGCGGCACTGGCTCTGGTCAATTTAAAATACAAGTTTCAAGCAATGGTTCTTCTTGGACTACTATAGGCTCTGCGCCTGTTACAGCAGAAGCGAAGTCTTATCGTATTCGTTTAGACTCTGATTTTGTTGGTCAATACTACAGAATAGTAAGAACTGGTGATACAGGAGACTTAGGAACTTTAAAAATACAACTTAGTGAGTTTAATGTTCTTTACTCAACAGAGGATGTTTCTGATGTTAAGACATTTGACTTTAGCATTGAGACAGACAAGCATTACTTATGTGTGGTTACTGGGGGTGAAGAAACTACACCTTCTTTTGGTAATATGTCTATTTATAGGGTCACAGACCAAACATATAGCTTTGTCCCTGTAGCTTATTTGCCGTTGCCTTTTAAGTCTAGCGAGGTGGCAACTGTACGTGATGTTCAAACAGAAAACGTCATGTTAATGTTCCATGAGGATCATCATCCTAAAAGAATAATACATACAGATATATCAACATTTGCTATTGACGACATTCCTTTTCTTAATGTGCCTCAGTATGATTATGATGATGCGTCTAGCCCTACGCCTACAAGTTATGTAACAACGATGACGTTATTGCATTTTGAAACAGGCGATAGATTTCAGATAGATGTCGAGGGCGTGTTAAGTAAAAACATTACTTTTGCTGGAGATGCTAATCTTAATGAACAAAAATCTTCTGCGTTTAACATAGAAAAAAACTTACAAGAGATGCCTATTTTTGGTGATACAGGTGTGTCTGTAAGCAGGACAGCAACAGCCGAATACACTATTACTATTTCTGGTGAGTCTACAAAAGAATTTAAATTGTTTTCTGGATTTGCAACTTCAGACAGCGGCGGTACAGCTAACGAAATATCTTTTGCTTTAGTTACTCAAGGAGTTCCTAGAAAAGAAGACGTATGGTCTGCTACTAGAGGATACCCTAAAACAGCCGCATTCTATGCAGGAAGATTATGGTTAGGCGGTACAAAGTCTAAGCTACAGAGTTTGTTTGCATCTAGGTCTGGATCGTTCTTTGATTTCTACACAGAAGAAGGTGATGATGACGAGGGTATCTTTACAACCATATCTTCAAGACAGCTAACAGAGATTATTGACATTAACCCTGATCGTGGCCTACAGGTGTTTACAGCAGGGGCAGAGTTTATTGTTAGAGGTAATACTCCTTCTGACATTACTATTGAAGCGCAAACACAGCATGGAGCATCGTTCCTAGAGGTTAAGTCTGTAGATGGTGCAACACTGTTCGTAGATCAAAACGGTAGAACATTACGATCCTACCTGTATAACTACAATGAAGATGCTTACAACAGTACTGACATATCTGTGTTGTCTTCTCAACTTATTGACCAGCCTCTTGACCTAGCCGCATTGACTGGATCGTTATCAGAAGATGCTAACTGGGTATTTATTGTTAACCAAGATGGTACGTCTGCAATCCTCAATACTTTGCGTACACAAGACATTAATGGATTTACTAAGTGGATTAACGGAAATACTGGAACCGAATACCCTATTAAAACTGTATCTGTATCTGTAGTAAACAATGATTTATTTCTAGTAAACAAAAGAACAACTGATACTACTACTACTTACACAATAGAAAAGTGGGATTTTAATTACTTAATGGATTCGTCTGTTAGACTTGAATCAAGCACAAGCATATCAGGCAATAACTTGGGTTTAGGGTCAAACCATTTAGACGGAGAAACGGTTAGTGTTGTAGCAAGAGGAACAACATTAGATAATCGCGTAGTCCAAGCAGGCGGTTTTATTGTTTTAACTGATGAAGAAAAGTCATTTATTCTGGAGCAAGACCCTTCAGGGGGTGTAATCGACGTAGAGGTAGGTTACAACTTTACACCTAAGATTGTAGGTATGCCTTTGAACACTGCTGGCCCTGCTGGACAAAACCAAATGCGTGAAAAGAAGATAACGCGCATGAACTTACGAGTGTACAAAAGCTCTGGTGTATACATTGATGGTAATCCTGTACCTATTAGACAGTTTGGAGATGCGGCAAACACCCCATTAGATTCCAATCTACCTGAACAAACTGGTATTATAGAAGATAACAATGGTGGTAACGGATGGGGCATAGACATACAGCCTGTGATTACAGTACCTAGTCCTACACCATTCCATATCCAAGCTATAGAATACGAGGTAGAATCATCTTAAATCAAGTAGCAAAGCAAGATGAGATATTAAAACTACAGTCATTAATGTTAAAAGGTGACACTGTAGAGTTAGAAGTAAAGCATCATTTTAGTGATGGCTTATATGCAAGAGAGTTGTTTATCCCTGCTGGGGTATGCTTAGTAGGAGCGTTACACAAGACGACTCACTTGTACATGGTAGTAAAGGGTAGATGTAAGGTGTCTAGCCAATTTGGTAACTTGGACATAGAGGCTCCGTTTATGGGAGAGACTATTCCGCAAACTAAGCGTGTTATATACGCTGAAACAGACTGTGTATGGATTACATATCACCCTACACATTTAACTGATATAGACGAGATAGAAGCGGCTTTGTTAGAGCCAGAGGATATTTAGATGAGTTTTGCAATAGTGGCTAGTTTAATGGCGGCAGGCACAGCAGTAAGTACCTATGGTCAAATACAAGCTGGTAAAGCGGCAGAAGAACAGGCTATAGAACAAGCTAGACAAGAAAAGATTGCCGCTGAAGGTCGTGAATTACAAAGACGACAAGAGCTAAATAAAGTTCTTGCTTCTAATGTAGTTGGAGCGTCTATGTCAGGTATGACTGGAGAAGGAACTCCTGCTAGTATTGCTTTGGAAAGTGCTAAACAAATAGGCACAAGTGAAGGGATGATAGGATTGTCTGAAAAGTTAAAGCGCAGACAAATAAGAATGCAAGGAAAAATGGATAAAGGAACTGCTTACACTCAGGCTACATCTACTTTGCTTAAAGGTGCGGCTGATGCTTATGGTGGATTTCAAACCTATCAGGCAAACAAGGAAACATAATGGCTAAACGACCTAGACAACAACGCATTGAATCTTACGGAGAGTTCCGCCCTACTGGGGGAGATAACTCTATATCTAGGCGTATGCAGGCTCTAGCAGGCTTAGGAGAGACTGTAGCAGGCGTTGCTGAACAGTTTGGAAGGGCTAAGGCTACAGAGTTGGCTCCTGAGCAAGCACAGCAGGCCGCTGAAAAAGCAATAGAAGAAGGTGAGGAGTTAAAGAAAAGAGATCCGTTAGCGTGGGGCGCTACAGCTTACAACAATCAATTAATTCAAGGTTATGCGGCTGGCATACAGAATGAAACTAGTGACATGATTGCTAGAGTAGCAACAGAAAATCCTAATGACTTTACAGCGTTTCAAAAACAGGTAACTGAGGGATATAAGGGTCTGTCTGCTAATTTACCAGTAGAGGCTAAAGCTAGTGTAGATAACTATTTTTATCGCTCGTCCAATACTGCTGGCAATAAAATAATTAAAGAGCAAGCTAAAAATGCAATTAGAGATTCTAAAAGAGAAATTACTCAAGCAGGTATTAATTTTTATAACGAGCAAAGTAATCTTGCTTCTCAAGGTGATGCTGAAGGTTTAGCTCAATCTATACTCGACCAAGATAACGCTGTAATATCCGCTGGCCCAGACGTTGTTAATTTTGAAGAATACTATAAAGAAAAAGAAAAAAGAATGGCTGACTATAGGCAGGCTGGAGTCTTAGGCGAGCTACGAAGAGACATTATTAACAACCCAGAATTAGAAGACAAGCCAAAAGAAAAAATTACAATTTTAAATAACTCGCTTGCTGGTTTAAAAGAAATGACTGTTTTAGAGGTTCTTGATCCAGAAGATCCAACTAAAATGGTAAGCGTTGATGAAAAAGAGCGCAAGTCTATTATTGCCGCTGTTGAGTCTGAAATTAAAGACTATAAAGATTTGGTTAAACAACAGATTACTAAGAATACGTTGCTAGACACAATTAATAGTGTTGACAACTATATGGCAATGTCTTCTTTTGTAGAAGATACAGAAATAGATGCTGATGAAAGATTATTAGAAATTGATAGAGCAGAAAAAGACGGCAAGTTAAAAACCGAGCAAGCAAGTATTTTAAGAAGATATGTAAAGTCTGAAAAAGCTGTAAATGCAAAAACAAATAGTTCAATCTATGGAGCTATTATTGACCGAATATATGGTCTTAATGCCGACCTTTCATTGCAGGCAAACAATGCTGACTACTTAGAAGGCGTACAGTCTATTGACGAGTTTATTAAAGAAGAAAGAACTGCTGGAAATCTTAATAGAGATGATGAATTAAAACTAAATAGGGAAATGCGTAATTTAACAGCCGCTAAAAAAGCAGGTGCGCTTGCTGGATTGTCTGCAAGATATGGTGCGGCTAATAGAATTATTAATGACAATAGCCCTCCAGAATTAAGAAATGATATTAGAGCGCGAATTTTTGATCGAGTTCAAGATGATGTGAGAAGCGCGGAAGAAGCTGGAGAAGAGTTAAAGAGCCGTGATGTGTATAAGTTATGGGAAAAGTATGCACTATCTACATCTACAGAAGTGATAGATGAAGAGCGACAACGATCTCAAGAAAGCATTCGAGATGTTTTAAGCAGAACACAGGCCACACCCCCTGCTGGAGCCGTTATTATTAAGTTTGATGCTCAAGGGAATAGGATTTAATAAGGGAATTTAATGCCAAAATATGCAGAGTTAGCAGATGGTCGTGTCTTAGAATTCCCTGATGAAGCGTCAGATCAGGTTATGAACGATGCTGTTGCACGTTTTATACAGAGCGTTGATACCGAAGACCGCATAGCTATTGATGTCCCAGAAGAAGCAGGTGAAATATTTTCTAAGGATATTGGCCCTAGTGTTATGCAACAAAATGAAGCCTCTATTAATAATGCAATTACATTTGATAGCACAGAAGAGAATGGCTTACCTCTTATACAGCAACGAGAGGAAGAACGAAATAGCACTGTAGAACTTGCTCGATCTAGGTTTCCTAAACACACTGTTGATATGTGGTTAAACAATCCTATTGGCATTGGTGAAGTAGGTGATTTTATAGATTGGTCACAAATTCTTCCTGCTGGTGGTATTGTGCAAGGCGCTGAAGCTGTTGGGTTGTTGCGTATATCAGACAGGATTCGTGAAGGCCAAGATGTTTCTGAGGCAGACAAGCAATACTTAGATAAGTGGCTAGACAAGTCTATAGAGATGGAAGTCAGAGGCATGACCTTTGGCGGCAAGTTTAGGTACTATGGAGAGCAGATTCCTGCGTTTGTAGCAGAGTTTGCGGCTACAGGCGGTGTTGGTAAGAGCGTTCAAGTAGCGGCTCTTAAAACGACTCAGGAGCTTGTTAAAAGCCGTGTATTAGGGCAGGTAGCTGGAGCAACAGCAAGGGTAGCAACACAGAGTGCTATGCTTATGCCAGTACAAGGATATAAAGCATACGGCAATATACGCATCTCGCAAGGCTTAGAGATCTCTGAAACAGGCCAGTTAATATTTCGTGAAGCTAAAGAAAGCCCAGCCATAAGTGCATTAAAAGCATACGGATATGTAAGTGCTGAAATAGCGGCTGAGTTAACAGGTCTAGCTGTAGCGTCAAAGCTAAGTAAATCTGTGCGTTTCCAGAAAGGTAAAGTCGCTCTTGCAAGTGGTGCGATTACTAGCATTAATAAACTTCCTGCTAATTTAAAAAACAATCTATACAAAGCGTATCAGCTAATTAAGCCTAATGCTCGCATGTCAGAGGTATTTACTAGGGCTGGCTGGAACGGCATGTTGATGGAGTTAGGCGAGGAAAGAGTAGCTGACATCTTGCGAGAGTCTGTTGATTTAGCCCTGACTGAAGGGTACACAATGGCTGACGTACTAGAAGGCATAACGCCCGATGCAGAGCAGTTGTTGCTTGAGTCTGGTTTAATTATGACTATGGGTGGTGCAAAAGCAGGGGCAACAGCGGCAGTTAATTTATTAGTTCGCAAGGGGATGGCTCTTGAAGACGCTCAGAAATCAGTAGATCAGTTAACTTCTTTAGAGCAAGACGCGTTAGTTGATGACCAGCTTACTGTTGATGACACTCCTCTTGTTGATGAGGGTGTTGTTGATAACTCTTTAAATCAAATTGCGGATGCTAATGTAGTTGAAGAATTGCCTGACACAAGAGGGCAGGGCCAACAATATCATGGTACATCTTCTGAAATAATCAATTTAGCTGAATATACCTATAGCCCTGTTAATATTTATGGGCAAGGATTTTATACTACAGATGCGGTAGATGTTTCAGAAGGATACAGTAAAAAGGGCAAAGGCAAATCGCCATTTATTTACAAGGTAAATGTTGTTAATGACCCTGTTTTATATGATTTAGATTCGCCAATTTCTTTAAATGATCGTGTTGCTGTCGAGGATATTTTAGATGATCTTTACCCTTTGTATGAAAATGAAATGGGAGAATTTGTTCACCTTAATACATTAGGTGAAATTTTTGATACTGTTAGGCAAGAGTCAGATCAGAGTGCTGACTATATACAAGAATCATTCGAAGCTGTGCAAGAATTGCTAAGTCAAGATGGTTATGATGGATACACACACGTTGGCGGCAAATTTACTAAGACAAATCCACACAAGGTTGAAATATACTGGACTCCAAAAAACCACATAAAATTAGAAAAAATTGATAGTGATGTTAAATTAACGCCACAAACCTCACAGCTAAACCATGAGTTTTCAGGTAATTTAGACTTATTACATGGGTATAGTAAAAGTAATCGTGAATTTGAAAACGAAATAGGAGAGTTTGTAAGTTTAGGCCCGTTAGAAAAATTTGACCCTATAGGGGAGTTTAAGGGGTTTAGGTTTGACGGAGATGGTGGAACTTTTGGAGACCAAGGTGTTTATCTAGAAGAAACTTCAAACTTATTTTTTAACACACCTGATATGGTCGGGTTTGGCGCATCTGAACTTGCCCATGTTAAAGCAAATTTTGAGAAGGCTTTTGTCCTTACTCCCGATACTGTAAAAATTTTTAATAAACTTACAAAGAAGGGTAAAGGTAAAGATGTTGTTGAGCATTTAAAAGAGCAGGGCTATGACGGCATTATAGTTAGAGGCTTTGACCCTAATAAAAAGTATGGTTTAACAGACGAAGGTTTTACACAGCCGCAAGTTATGCACTTTAAACCTGAAACTATGGAGGTTGTATCTACAGCTTTAATTAAAGATAGGGATGCGTTTGTTGCACAGATAATAAGTGAAGGCGTAGAAATAACTGTAGACCAAGCCATAGAAGAGTCTATTGAAAATATAGACAACCCTGCACCTGACCTTATAACTAGCGCGCAACAAGACCAACTAAGTGCTGGTCAAGAACCAGATACTATTGCGGCAGATGAAAGTATTTTTAATGAAGAATACTATAAGTGGATTGACGATCTAGGTGCGTTGGTAGATGTTGCGAAGGAAGCGGCAAAGAGAGGTAAAGACAACTTCTTAGAGAATAGTGTGCGCTTGTATGCTGGTGTAACAGGCATGGCTCTTAGTTCACTTAACAACGGAACAACTGTTTTAAATGATAAGGGAGAGCTGATTGAGACAGGAAAAGGACTAAAGTCTATATTAAACGATTTTGACTTTAACGCTATGCGTATTGAGAGAGATCCAAAAAAGAGAAAGAAAGACTTAATTGATTACTTAATTGCGCGTAGGTATGCCCTAGACCTAAAGGACAGGGATGATGTAAAGATTACTGAAAAGCAAAAAGAAAAGTCTATTAAAGATTTAGCTAGAATTAGTGAAAAATATGGTGAAGACATTGTATTGCTAGACACTTCTGCACAAGAGATATACGACTACCAAGACAGAATGCTACAAATGCTAGTGTCTTTTGGTGTTATGTCGCAAGATAAGTACAACACTATCAAAGCAGAGAATCCTAACTACATTCCTTTCCAAAGAGTTATGGATGAAGAGTATGGTGAAACAGCAGGACTACAAGGATTGCAGGTAAAAGCAGGCACTACGTTTGCTGGCAAAAAGTTAGGGCAAGTAATTAAAAAAATAGAAGGTAGCGACAAAGAAATTGTTGACCCAATAGAATCTATCATAAGAAATACCATGAGGATTACTGACATTGCTTACCAGAACCGTGTAGCTAATCAGCTAGTAGATCTTGCAGATGTCATGCCTGAATACATTAGCACTACCAAGCCTGCAATGAAAACGGTAACAGATCCGAAAACAGGAACAAAAATATCAAGACCTCGAGAAACTCAACCTGCGGATGTAATTACAGTTTTAGTAAAAGGAAAAAGAAAATATTACAAAGTGCATCCATCTCTTGTTGCCGCAATGACATCTATGCATCCACAAGAAATTACAGGTCTTGGGTGGTTGTTAAGTAGACCTGCAAGTATTTTGCGTACTGGTGCAACTATTGTTCCAGAGTTTATGGCTAGAAACTTTATTAGAGATGTACATGGATCTTATGTATTAAGTGAAGCTAGGCCAAATGTTATTGACGTAGTTAAGGGATTAACCGCTCGAATTGGCAAGAACGACTTGTATGAAAGGTGGCGAGCTTCAGGAGCATCATTTAACAGCTACATGAATATGTCTGACGAGGGTGTGAAGAATGCTTATGCAGAGATCTTCAAGGAAGAGGGTAAGCTTAAAAGATATCTAAAGAACCCATTAAATTTACCGCAAGACATTGGTGCTGTGATTGAGCAAAGTGTACGAATAGGGGTTTACAACGCGGCTAAAAGAAAAGGAATGACAGATGCTGAAAGTGCTATGGAAGCAAGGGATGCAAGCATAGACTTTGCTAGAGGAGGTAGTGCGAGCAAAGAAATAAATAAATACGTGCCATTCTTTAATGCTGGTGTACAAGGTTCAAACAAGTTTATTCGCGCTTTGAGAAAGAACCCTAAAGCAATGATAATGTATGCTTCTGCTACGATTACTATCCCTCAGATTTTGATTACAGGATATTACTTGTATCTTGCTCCAGAAGAGGAAAAGAAAGAATACTTAGAAATACCTGAGTGGCAACGAGATATGTTCTGGGTATTTAAAGTAGGAGACACATGGGCTAGGTATCCAAAGCCTTTTACTATAGGTTTTGCATTTGGAAGCACAATAGAGCGATGGATGATATGGGCAGATTCCGAAGGAGAAACGGCTGTTTCTGACATGTTCTTTGACTTGTCTAGAGGCTTAGTCACGGCACTTAGCCCTGTTTATGATCCAAGTGCTGTTGTTCCTAGCCCAATTAAAACTGCTGTTGAACAAGTTACTAATTATAATTTTTTCCAAGGCAGACGTATTTATCCAGAATGGATGGATGCTGATCCTCCAGAAGAAAGAAAGACCGCTGGCACATCACTGACCGCGCAAGAGTTAGGCAAGGCGTTTAACTATTCTCCAGCAAAAATAGACAATCTTATTAGGGGAACTTTTGCAACATCTGGGCCTTACATTACAGATGCAGGTGACGTATTGCTTAAAAAAGTAAAAGAGTGGAATGGAGAAGAGTTTCCAGAAGACCCAACAAGTCCTGTTGACATACCTTTAGTCAGGGCATTTACTATGAGGTATCCTACTGGGGGCATGTCTAATAGTGTACAACAGTTTTATGAGACTCAAAAATTAGCAACGCAAGTTAAAAATGGGTTAGAGATATTTAAAGATGAGCGGCTTGAAGAATACAGGCAAGAAAATGAAGCGTTAATTTCTGTTACGCCTATTATCAACGCACAAGGCAAACGTATTAAACAAATTAACAGGTTAAGAAAAAACATATACAAAGACTTAGGAATGAGTGGCAAAGAAAAACAACAAGTGTTACGCGATTACGATGACCAAATACTTGATGCCGCTAGGATAGCTAATGAAGCACTTTCTGACGCATTGCGTAATCTGGAAGAATAAACATCGAGTGATTTATAACGCTAAAAATAGTATAATTAACAGAATTATTGAGGCCATAAAATGACAGTAACATCAGCAACAACTAGAAACGATTACGTTGCCAGTAGTGGTCAGACGGTATTTCCGTATACGTTTACTGCTTTATCCGACACCGACATCAAAGTCCTCAAGAATGGAGTGACTCTTAGCCTTGGCGGTGACTACACTGTTACCTATGGCTCATACGGTGGTACAGTTACATTAACTAGTGGTGCTACTGGCGGTGATGAGATTGCTATCTACTTAGATATGCCTCTACAGCGTACCGTTAACTACCAGAACAGTGGTGACTTCTTAGCATTAGATGTTAATGGAGACTTCGACGCACTGTGGTTAGCACTACAGCAGACTACATCAGGCTTAGATCGCACTGTAAGGCTCTCTGACAGCGATCCCAACATAGTTGGTATAGAACTACCCCTACCTGACGAACGCGCTCAAAAGCTACTTGCATTTAGCCCTACAGGGGCAGTGACAGTACAGCCGTATGTAGGCGGTCAGACCCAGATTCTATCAAGAGATTCTTTTACTGGTGATGGCTCAACAACTACGTTTACAATGAGCGAGAGTGCATCAGATGCTTCTATGCTTAATGTTATTGTAAATGGCTTGATGCAAGACGTAACCTCTTATTCTGTTACTAACAACACCTCTTTAGTTTTTTCTGAAGCTCCTCCTCGCGGTGCAAATATCGAGGTAAGGTCTTTTGTGCAAGTAGAGGTTCTATCTACTGAGTTAAAGAGTAATGAGTTTTCAGGCAATGGTTCTACAGTATCGTTTACTCTTGGCTCTTCTGCTATCAAGAATAATACCTTTGTTTACATTAACGGTGTGTATCAGTTTAAGAGTACATACTCTATATCAGGAACTTCAATTATCTTTTCTACTGCCCCTCCTCTTGGATCATCTATTGAGGTTATGGTTGCTGGATTTACTACGTCTATTATAAGCTCACCAGCGGCAGACAGTGTAGGAACATTAGCTATACAAGGCAATGCAGTAACAGCGGCTAAGATAGCTTCAGAGCCTGTAGCAGTAGGCATAACAACTGTAGTTACTTCTGCATCTATTACAGCTACGGTAAACACTCATGTCTTTGTAGATACTGCTACACAGACGATTACGCTTCCTGCCTCACCAACCATAGGACAAAGAGTCTTAATAACGGTGGGTAACTTTACAGACACAGTGGTAGCTAGGAACGGAAGTAACATAATGAGCAGTGCGACTGACTTTACAATGGATGCCGCATATCTTTCCATACAATTCATATATTCGGACGCAGTTCAAGGGTGGGTAATGTCGTGAGTAATTTTTCAGATTTCATAGGTGGCGGTGGTGGACTGCCAGTAAACATAGTATTAGGGCACTCACAAACTTGGGTTCCTCCTGTTGCGGGAAACATTTGTATCCACGTTGTAGGTGCAGGAGGCGGCGGTGTTGGAACTGATGGAAGTAATAGGAGTGGCGGTGGCGCAGGATATTGCAAAAAGAACTCTTTAGCTGTTACAACTTCTGGTTCATTTACCGTAGTTGTTGGTGCAGGTGGCGAAGGAGGATACAACAATGCAACTGGTGGAACTGGAGGCAACACAACCGTAGCAGGTACAGGATTAAGTGCTACGCTCACAGCCAACGGCGGTACAGGGGCTACTACCTCTGCTCAAGGAGTAGGTGGAACAGCGGCTAACGGCAACGTAAACAACACTGGTGGAGCAGGGGCTTACACTGGCGGCGGCGCTGTAGGAATTACAGGTACAGGAAACGCAGGTAGTGCAAGTGCTGACAATGATCCGTATGGTGGTTCTTGCGATTCTGTAGGCCCAGAAAGTATTATAGGCCACGGTTATATTTGTGGAGGTAAAGGTGGCGATATGTTTTATTCAAAGACTGCCGCAAGTGCAACTTATGGCCCAATGAATTACTCCCCTAATGGGACAGGTGGTTTTTTAGCTGGAGGCGGCACTTGGTACATGGACGGAAGTGGCATGGGACAACGCGCTCATGGTGGTCATGGCGGCATAGGAGGCGGTGGTGGTGGCTGTAACAATGATGCTGGTGCCACTTACGCTACTGGCGGTAATGGCGGCAATGGCATTGTAATCATTCAGTACCTACCAGCATAAGGAGAAGAACATGAAATATATAATTAAAGATGCTGACGGTAACATCACAAATACCATCGTTGCAGACGCTGAGTTTGTTGAGGCTAACTTTGAACACTATGAAGAGTGGGTTGCACCTACATCTCCAGAGCCTACAGCAGAAGAGACTGCTCGCCAGTGGAGAGATTCAGAACTAGCCGCTACTGATTACATTATGCCTTTAACAGATCATCCACAGCGTGATGATTACATAACCTATAGGGAAGAGCTAAGGCAATGGCCCGCTACAAATTCGTTCCCTGCTACTCGTCCCGAATTAGGAGAATAACATGGCTTTAACTAAAGCAACAAACAGCATGATTACAGGCGCTCAGATCAACATAAAAGATTTTGAGAGTTTGTCATCTGGTGGAACTGACTGGCAACCAGCAATTCAAGCGGCTATTGATAGCTTAGACACTGGAAGCGACACAACTACAGGGGGTGTAATTTATTTTCCTGTAGGGCGCTACTACATTAAGTCTCCAATTATTGTTCGCACTAGTGGCGCGGCCAACTTAGCGTCTATTACTCTACAAGGGGAAGGGTTACATAACACTATTATTGATTGTGCCTCTGGATTTTCTGGCGATCAAGCGATACAAGTTCTTGACTCAACATATTGTGTATTCAAAGATTTTCAAGTGTTATGTAACAATCGTTGCGATTATGGTATTGAGTTTGAAAATGGTAGTGAAATATTTGTAGAGAGAGTGTTTGCACAAAACGCAATTACTTCATGCTTTTATGTACACCGTTGCTTCATGGTGACTATGAATCAATGTAGGGCTAAAGGCGGCAATACACAGTTTGATTTTAGCGGAGAATATAACACCTCATTAAACATTATGAATTGTTACGCTCAAAGGTCGTCTAATAATATTGGAACAGGTCAGGGCTTTTTGATTCGTGATGTATCTTACAGCACTTTTACTGCTTGCGGTGCTGATTATACGGGGCGCTATGGCTATAGAGTTAGCAACACTGCGGGAGTGTCTTTTGAAAATTGCGGGGCAGAACAAACGGCTAGATCAGCTTGGTATTTTGAGGCTAGTGCGGCACTTGATGTGACGTATTTACTTACCGGTGTTCGATGTACGTTAGATAGTTGTTTTTCTACGGGGGCTGATAGTGACAATGGTTACGGGTCGCTTTACAGCAACCAAGCAGATACAAGCTCTGTTGATGTTCAAATTAACCGATTTATTGAGAACGCTGTAGATGGGCCATATTCTGTAGCAAGCGCAGGAGTTGACTTAGACCACAAAGTTAGTTTAAACAGTTGTAAATTTAAACAAAGCATTATTAGCAGTGTTGCTGTTATTAATCCTGTAGATGTAACGCGAGTAAACAACTTAGCTGTTACTGGCGCTAATACTAAAGTTATTGATTTAGCGTCTATCTTTGGTAGCTCAAATAATTACTCTGGTGTTCTCAATATTCTTGCAACTAATGGTGTGCCTACCAGTGGCAGTGCTTATAACTCTGCGTCTTATGTTCTTCTTGTAACAAAATCTACAGGCGGTTCAGGTGTTGTAGAGATTGCTAAGAATGGATTAATAACAGGTAGTGGTGCAAGTCATCCGTCATTTACATGGACGCTAGATACAACTAACAATGAGTTAGAAGCTACTCCAATAGGGTCTACATCTGGTAACTTTTATTTTTACATCGGACAGTTAGGCACATTGTCCCCATCTTAATTTAACGAGGTTTAAAAATGTCAAATCCATTTGAAGGTGTAGGCGGTCAACTTAACGGTAGCGTTTACGATATGGTTCCAGTAACTCCTGCTGACGGTGCAGATAACGTAGGCACTGGCAACACTGCTATTGGTCTATACATCACAGGAGCAGGGGACGTAACATTTCACAACAGATATGGGGTTTCTCGCACAATAGCTGTGCCTGATAACTTCTATCTGATCTGCTCTGTTAACCGAGTACTAGCTACAGGGACTACTGCTACTGGCATTCATGCAATGGTGGTGTGATGATTGGCGCTAATGTAAGTGCGTTTTCTGTAGGCAAGGCTGTAGGTCGTGGTGCTGTTGTCCCTAAATCTTGGCAATACACAGGAGATAATTTTGCTGTAGCTGGTGATACTGCTGACATTCTTTACAAGACCGATGATGACACTATTTGGACTGTTGGGTCTAGCTCAAGAAAAGCATATAAATACACTAGTAGTGGCGTTTACACAGGCACTAACTTTAGCGTATCTGACGTAGGATCTACTACTCAAAGTATAACATGGGATGGTACGCATTTCTGGGTGCTTTCTTACAGCGGTAAAAAAGTAGGAAAATACACTGCGGCAGGTAGTTACACTGGAGACTACTTTTCGGTTAGCACACGCACTACTCCTGTGGGTGTCGCTTGGGACGGAACTTATTTTTGGATTACTGATTCTTCCAATAATAAAGTTTATCGATACACTGCTGGTGGTAGTTACGATTCTTTTAATTTTAATACCTCATCACAGATTACAAAACTAAAAGATATTGTGTATGACGGTTCAGATTTGTGGGCAATCGATAGGGACGCTGGCGGTGTTTACAAATACACTACTGGCGGCTCTTATACAGGAGAGTCTTTTAGCATCTTAGCACAGGGAACAGGTTTTACTGGCATTGCATATACTGGTAGTGATTTTTGGACTTGTAACCAAAGCGAAGATAAGGCATTTAAGTATGCATTACTACCAACACCATAAGGAATTATTATGGACAGAGTAAAACAATTCTGGCGTAGCCGTAGTAACAGATGGCAAGTCTTTGGTGTAACCTTGGCGGCTCTACAAGTGTACGTCCTACAGCTTAACCTATCTGCTGAAACTATCATGTTGGCCAGCACCTTATTCGGAATGGGTGGAATCTTCTTTCGTTATCAAACAACACAAGCGATGTCAGAGAAATAAAAGGAACTTATCATGCTGGACGAACAATCAAAAGACACACTGGACGTACTTGCCGCATCAACAGGAGTGCTTTCCTTAGCCGCTTGGTTGCCACCTATCGCTAGTATATTTACTATTATCTGGTTGGGTATTAGGATTTACGAATCTGAAACCGTACAAGAGATAGTTAATAGAAAGTCAAAATGAATATACTGCATAGCCTGATCAATCCAATAGCAGGGCTTCTTGATAAGTTCATACAAGATAAAGATCAGAGTAATGTCTTGGCTCACCAGATTGCTACAATGGCAGAGAGACACGCTCAGGAACTTGCCAAGGGACAGCTAGAAGTCAACAAGGTAGAGGCGGCACATAAGAATATGTTTGTCGCAGGCTGGCGACCCGCAGTAGGTTGGATTTGTGCAATCGGCATGGCAGGTAACTTCATCTTAATTCCTATGGCTAACTTTGCATTAGCATTGTCTGAGTCTGAGGTATCAATACCCCTTATTTCTTTATCTGAGATGATGCCTGTTCTTATGGGTATGCTAGGTCTTGGTGCTATGAGAACTGTAGAGAAGGCTAAGGGCGTACAGAGAGACAAATGAGATACTTCAAGTTAAAAGACTTTGATTGTCAGGAGACAGGCAACAATGAGATGTGTACTGATTTTATGGATAAGCTGGATGAGTTGCGTCATGTATGCGGATTTCCGTTTATCATCACCAGTGGTTACAGGGATAAGACACACAGCATTGAAGCTAGAAAGGCAAAGGTTGGAACCCACGGACAAGGTATAGCGGCAGACATTAAAATAAATAACGGTAACGAAGCGTACCAGATTATAAAGAACGCTCAGTCAATGGGCTTTAATGGGATAGGGGTAGCTAAGACCTTCATCCATGTAGACACTAGAAAGACTATGCCTGTTATCTGGACTTACTAAGTAAACTCTTTGCTGTCTTCTTAGACTTCCTGAATGCCTTGGCTGTAGGTGCGCCTTTAGACCCAACCTTACGCATCTTCTCACCAGAACCAGCGGCTATTCT
>Ga0208792_1000263_pt1 | contig 21747 bp, 19 predicted proteins | sample 14_taG_FD_184087 | JGI IMG/M metagenome (GOLD analysis project Ga0208792, IMG submission 184087) | Marine viral communities from the Subarctic Pacific Ocean - 14_ETSP_OMZ_AT15311 metaG (SPAdes) (version 2) | ecosystem: Environmental > Aquatic > Marine > Oceanic | place: Pacific Ocean | collected...
CCCACGTAGGGCTTAAGGATCTCAGCAAACATCCCGTCACCGAAGTTACTTTCGATGATGATCGAGTTGACCTTGTTGTCCTTTGCCTTGATAGCCAACACCTTAAGAACATTCTCTTCGTAGCCTCCTTGAAGGCCACCTACGTCAGTGGCGTATAAGTATCCGTTAAGCATCTTGACAACTGCCCACGATGTTTCGTCCTTTCCTCGGCCTGAAGGGTCAATCGCAAGGACACTTCCAGTGAACGGAACGTGATCCCCAACTACCTTGAAAGGACGATAGAATCTGTCCCCAGTGAACCCTACGTTAGGCACTGAGCTATCCCAAGCGTTCTCAGGTGATTGTGCCCACACCAACTTCTCAGGAGCAGTGTCAGTGTCGATGTCCATGACAATCAAGTCATTGATCTTCAACGGGTAACGATCCAAGTCAGACAGCTTGGGATCGAGCATGAACTGCATAGCAAACCCTGTCTTACCATAGGATGCTTCACGTTCTGCAAGGTCGATATCGTCAAACCTAGAAGGCTCAGTGGGTGTTCCCTTGTCCTCATCGCTTACGCAAAGATCAGAAACACTTCCCTTGTAAACCTTTTCATTCTTGGATGTTGTTACCTTTCTAGCTGGCCAGACCTTGTTACTGTAACCCCGCTCGGCAAGTTTTGTATATACACTGTCTTCACACTGAGGTGTGCCAAGGAAAAGGATTCGACTTTCGTCATTGGGCTTAAGGATAGCTTCAAACTCCTTGATCTGCTCAGAGAGTTTATCACGCATCGATTGCGTTGCAGAGTTATTAGGAACCTCCACATCGTCAGCAACAATGATGTCAGCACGACTTCCTGTAAGCTGCGAGGTGATACCAAGAGACTTTACAGAGGGAGCGTGAGACGCATTGGCTGGGCCTACGTCAAAGGAGATTTTGGAAAACCTTTGCTTATCACCAGGAATAAGGTGAGTGAGAATAGGCATCTCATGGATCAACCGAAGGGTGAACGTAGAGAAGTCATCAGCACGGGTCTTGGATGCTGAAACAACCAAGATGTTCTTTTGAGGATCTAAAAGTAACTGGTGAACTACAAAGGCTGAACAGATCCAAGATTTCCCTACACCCCGAAAGCCCTCAACAATGGAGCGTGATGGGCCTTTCTGCATCCACTCAGCTATCTCGTATTGGATAGGAGTAGGTGCAGGAAGGTTAAGGTGAGACCAAGTAACCCAAAGAAAGTTACGGAAGTCTTTCAGCTTTTCAGGGATGTCATTCATCTAAGCCAACAACCATATCAGTTGCGTCCTCAAACGGAAGCAGATTCACCAGCGACTCCAAGGGAGAATCCACAGAGGCACTTGCGGTGATGTTGTTGTCCTTCAGCATCTGTCGGGCTGCGTTAAGAACAGCAGGTGCGGCTTCTCCACTTTGAATCTGATCGATGAATTGATCGATAAGAAGGTCTTGGAGTTCTTCCATCTTCAGGCTTCTTGCCTTGTTACTTTGCTTACTCATACAGTTATGTTACTTTTTAAGTTCCTTGATTATCTTGACTCCAAGGTAGGTAATTGTAGCCAAGCCGACACAAATAGCGACCATCGTATTCACTTGTTCTAAGGTGATGTTAGCAATCAAACCCAACGTCCCAACAATCGCGGTGTGATTAGTAGTGTTCATCTTAACTGCTTAAGGTGCTTCCAAACACTACGAAGTTAATCTTGTAGGAAGTCGCGTCATTACTACTAGACTCAAGATCAAAATAAGTCGCGGTTTTGGATATGACTTCTACGTTAAAGGAAGAATTAGTGGATGTATGCTCCATTATCGCTAATACAGTATAGTTAGCGTCATCAAGAGCAGTAGTGAACGTGATACGCCTTACGTCTTCACTGGGTTCACTTACTGACCCAACATTATAAGAACCTGATTCCAAAGCAGGAGTGGATGTGTCGTAAGTTACTACTCCGTAAGCCCTCGGAGAAAACGGAGAATACTTCAAGACATCAGGAGTTACTACACCTGCTGTGCTTTGTCCCTCCATCTCAGCAGTGGTAGCTACGTCAACCTTAGCATAGGTAATAGCATCATCAGCGATCTTTGCGGTTGTGACAGCATCATCAACAATCTTAGCGGATGTCACAGCATCATCAGCGATCTTAGCGGTTGTTACAGCATCATCAGCAATCTTTGCGGTGGTTACACTGGACGCAGCAAGTTTGGCTTCAGTAACACTCAGGGCCGCAAGTTTAGCTGTAGTCACAGCATTGTCTTCGATGTAAGCAGTTGTGATCACCGAAGGGCCACCAGTTCCAAGATCCGAAGCGTCCTCAGAGACCTCTTGAGCAACAAAGAGACTTTGCTTGTAAGCGTTGTCTAAGTCGGTTTCGCTGAGTGTCCCTCCGTTCTTGAAGTCCACTAAGGCTTGCGTAGTGCTTGCCCTGTAGACACGAATGAGGTCAAAGGTTGCGTCAATGGTTGCCCAAGAAGCAACAAGACAAGTGATGGTTTTAGTGGAAGAGCTTAAGGTGTAATTTACGCTTTCTTCCAATATCGTGCGAGTGCTTGTGTCGGAGTCAATACCAACCACAACGATGTCACTGTCCGAAAGGGAATCGAATCCGTAGGTAATACTGGAACCTGCGACATCGTCTGTTTGATAAAATGATCTACCGCTTGTTACTGTGGGCATGGTCTTTTAAATGTTATTAGTTGTTAAAGGGATGGGATAGGGTTGTCAGGGTTGATGCCTTGTCTGATCATGCGAGACTTGTAAAGGATCTCATCAGCAGTCTTACGAAGCTCAGGAAACTCTTTGCCTACTTGCTGCTTGGCCTTGTGCCTGTAAGCTCTCAGGACTGAGTTGATAGCCCCGATGCGAGGATCTTTCATAACGTCAGCGTCCCCTGCAAGATCGTGAGCTTCTTTCATCTGCTTGTAACCTCTAGACTTCATAAGACCTTTAAGGGATTCTCGCATGGTGCGTCCGTTGATTGTAACCTCCGCAGACAACTTAAGGAACCTGTAATAGGCATCTTCTCCCTTTTCGTTCTCAAACTCTCTCATACTGGTAGAAGAGTGATTGATGAAGTTTTCAGAAGGCATACTGAAGCCATGAATAAGTCCGCTCAGTTCCTTGTCAACGATGTCATTCTTTTTGCTGGAGATGAAGATAGGGTTAACAACTCCCAAGAGACCCACGGGGTTTTGGACATACACTGGATCTCCGAGGAATGTCATCTTCGGAGAGACCTTTTCTTCAGCAAAAGGCAACTTACGAAGGATAGCGTCACTCAACGTCTTGGTCTCCCTGATCATGCGTTCAGCCTCAGTGTTCTTGATCTTGTCCACGAACATAGGAACAGCAAGACCAGAGAGGATGTCACGCCCCGTCTTGGGAATGTAAGTCTCAGGGTCTTGAGCAATGTTGAGAAGGTTGTTGAGTCCTTTAAGGAACGAGCGATCAGTAAGACCTTCAATGATGTTGTAGGATGCAGCAGCTAAGACTTCCATTCCACTACTATCTCTTTCAGGGAACAGGGTAGCAGTCTCTGCGAGATCAGCAAAGACAGACAGCATCGTGGCAAACGGATCGGTGCGTTGGTAACTGATGTAAGTGACTTTGCCGTCTTTGCCTTTTATTTTGAACGAATAAGGTCTCCACCCAGTAGCTTCCAACGCTTTCTTTTCTTGGAAGTTCCTTGGGCCACCTCCAGTGATGAAGTCCCTGTTGTTCATCATAAAGTATGTAAGCGTCCCTGCGATCCCCACCGAGGTAGCCATACGACCCTTGTATGCTGCTTTCTCAATCGGAGACAGTGCGTCATACGCTTGTCGAGCCTTTGAGGTCTTGGAAAATACCAAGGGAGCCAAATCCTTAGCCACCCCGAACGGAGTCCGAGCCAACCCAAACTTCAACACGTTCATAGGAGTGTTAACAAACGGAAGAAGGAAACGAGTCGCAGGAAGTTTGTCCCGTGCTACGTTTACAAGTCTTGTCAGTTCCCCAGGTTCAGCAGTGAAGGTTATCTCTCTGGCATAAGACTCAGCCTTTCGAGCAAGTGTCTGCATCGCAGCAGAGTCTCTAGGAGTGTTCTTGGCAATGAAGTCTGCATACTCCCTGCTGAATGCTTCGGGGTTAGCAGAGGGATCTAAGCCTTTCTTTTGAGCAGTAATGGCAAACGACTTTGCAAGACGCTCTTCGGAAAACAAAGAACCATCATCCATAAACATCTTGCGGACATTGGTGTCTACATACTTAGCAAGTTCTGCACCATCCTTGATTCCTCTGGTGATGCCCTCGTAGGTGAAGTGCTGGGATAGATAAGCGTGAGTCTGAATGGTCTTGTTGAGTGTATCTACAGAACCATTGAGCCTATTCGGAAGATGGGTAAGGAAGTTTAAGGTGTTTGCAACAGACCCGATAAGAGAGTCATCCTTAAGCCCAAGGGTCGAAGCTGCCAGTGCTTGTCCGTGCTTGCCTACACCACCTATACCATCGTCAAAGATTTGTGTTCCCTTTAAAAGAACATCCTCGTTGGCTTTTGCAGAGGCTACTGCCATCCTTACAGCCTTTGCTATAGTATCGAAATTGGAGTGGATGGTAACTGTGGCTTTTAGAAGCTCCTTGTCCCCTGCCATAGCTGCACCTACAGCAGTCTCAAGACGCTTAAGCATACCTGAGAACATAGGAGTAGCTGCGTTGATAACAGCAGTAGGTAGCCCACTCAGGATGTTTCCAGTAAAGACTTGAAGTGCTCCGTTGAGCATCTTGGTGAAGCCTGACTGCTGAACGTAGTTCTGAATGTTGTAAAGTTCTTGCTCAAGATTCCCTTTGCTTGCTGCAAGGTTGACTCGCTTTGCAAAGGTGATCATGTCTTGTGACCCGATGTTCTGAGCCATGAAATCAGCAAAGTCCTTTTGACTCTTAATGTCAGAGGACTTGAGAGCAGTGGCATTCTCATCGAGACGAGACTTAACAAGAGCTTTGAGTTGCTTCTGCTTCTGCTTAATCAGAGTCGATTGCGGAGTCACAGGTGCGTCAGCTTTAGCACGATAACGCTTTGCAGTTTCTTCTGAGGTCTCTTTAGCAATCTTTTCAATCTCAGCTAGGAGACCATTGAGTTGCTTTTCGTCTTTGAACGCATCCTTGTAGAACTTGATACGCTCGATCAGATCCCTTGCTTGGTCATTCTCAAGAATCCGAGAGTTCTGTGTAGTCTCCTTGCTTGTGCCAGTGCGAGGGCTTGCTGCCTTCTTTTGAAGTCCTTGTAACTCTTTGATCAGCTTGTCGATTGGAAGTATACCCTTGCCCTTCGGTTTGCCTACACGCTCTGCTGTGATCTTAGCACCTTTAGCCTTCAGTTGTTTGATCGTATCTTGAAGAGGATCAGGGTCTTTTACCTTACGAGGCTTAGAAGCAATCCTTTTGGCAGTCTGTGCAGGAGTCTCTCTACGGAGAAGATCCAACTCCTCCAAAGCATCACGCATCTGCTCGTCCTGCTTGATAGCTTTCTTGTAATATTTTATCTTGTCCCGAAGTTCAACAATATTGGCAGGAACCTCTTCGGGAGCCTTTGGAGTTTTCTTTGCTTTATCTCCAGTAGAATCTTTGAGTTTTTGTGCTTTTGTGCGTTGACGTTTGAGTTCTGCCTCTAGCTTTTCTTCTAATTCCTCCAGCTTTGTTTTGTTCTTTTCTACAGCTTCGGTCTTAGAGTTAACAGCATCAGCAACATCAGGGGAGTCACCTTCAAGAGTTTTGGCTAAGTCTTCGTTTTCTTTGGCAGTTTGCTGAAGCTCCTCTGATTCTTTGATTTTGTTTATCAGTTGCTCGTTTCTGCTTCCTTTTTTAAAATCTTCAAGTTCTTCAGGTTTTACTTTAACTTCATCAAGAGATTGCTTTCCTCCACTTCCAAAAGCCTTATTGAGCACTGATTTTCTGCGAAAGCCTAACCCTTGGCCTAATAAAGATCCAATTTGACTATTGATTCTGTGAATATTTTCAAGTTGAGCTTGAACCCTTACAATTTCCCTCTCTGCTTTAAGGATCTCATCAGCAGACGAATTGGCATTAGTAAGGCTTTCAAATTTCTTTGTAGCGTTAGCTAACTTTTGATGTGCCAAAAACATGGCGTGATAAGTAGCGTGTTGCTTATGGTGAATCTTTTTCAACTCCTTAATGTGACTTGCGTTGTTTCTTTCAAACATCAACGCATACTCATCAAGATTACTAGGGTCTAAGCCCATCACCTCCATCATGCCTTTAACTTCAGAAAAGAGATTTTCTGGATCTAGGTCAGTCATCTTTTGGCTTTCAAGAAGTTTCTGTGTAACTTCATCGATAGCTTTTGATACCTCCGCTGGAGTCTCAGCACCCGAAAGTTGTTTGATGGTTTCAGGAGCACTCAAGATAGCTTGAACTCCTCCTACTGGTTCTACAGCTTCCCCTGCTACATCCACACCTGCTTGCTCTTGTGGAAGTGCAGGAGGACGCGAAGGAGTGCTTTGGAGCTTGCCAGCAATCTCAAGCCCGTCAGGAGTAGCGAGACCAGAGGCGATGGCTTCCTCTTCTACTTCTTTTGTAGCATCTTCAAGTTTCTTAGCGGCTTCTTCAGTGCCGTCAAAGTTACGAGCGGCCTTGAGTTGCTTTAGACTTTTAACAAACAAACCAACACTGCCACCGACAATGCCACCGATGGCTGCACCCTCTGCCACATTCTTAAGACGACCTCCAACCTCTCCCAACATTTTTTGAAGACGACCTTTAATCTCTTCGTCATCATCATCAGGTGCTGCAAGAAACTGGGTGATAGCGTTGTTGACTAAAGGATTGTCAAACTGAGTCATAAGGTTGCTTAAGCGTTTCTCTTGTCCATCAAAGGACACGAAGTCAGAAACACCCCCAGCAACAAAGCCCTTAGTGACTTTCATCGCTGTAGAACCTTGCTTAAGAAGACGAGCAGCAGTAAGTCCCTTTCCAGCAAGCCCCGCTACACCCAATCCTGGAATAAACCCAAGACCGAACTGGACGAGACCTGAAGCAAGACCACCGACCACACCTTCAGGGCGATCAATCAGTCTATCCTCAGACCAACTGTCAGGGATAGCATCAAAGGCTACAACGTCCGCAAGTCCAACGATAGAACGACCAAAGCCCTCTATACCCGCCCCAATACCTTGAAACACATCACCGATGAAACTAGAGTCATCCTCAAGTTCTTGGGGAGTATTTAAGTGCGAGTATTCTGGATCTAGGGCTTCAAACTTTTCGTTGCCATCCTGATCTACAAAGGATCTCGCCAAAGGACGAGAAGCGTATGTGGGACTGCTTTTAAGAAAGTTAGTAGCAGCAGCAAGAGAACTATATTGAGACATTATTCTTGTTCGTTGTTTTGGGAAAGAGGTTTAATGATACCGATGTCGCGTCCTATCCTGAGTTGTTCATCGATGAAGTCTTGACGCTGATCTTCGGTGAGTTGTCCTTTGGCTACCCCAGCAGCAAACGCTCGATCCATCAGTGAGGTATTTCCTTTGTCGTAAGCAACAACAGCTTCAGAACTTATTATCCGCTCGTTGTATCGCTTGAAGTAGTTATCGGCTGCGTCAAAATCTAGAGTAAATGTAGTAGTTTTGCTACTAGGTATTATGATATCGCTAGTTACGTAATTGCCGCCTGAGGCTATACTATTGACTACTACCATGCTTCCCTCAATAACATCAACAGGAAGTCCTGTAAATCTTACGTGTGCTTGAATATAATTTTGTCGGATTTGTAGTTTCTTTAGAGGATCAGAAGTGTTCTTCAAAGTTCTACTAATATCAGAAAAGTAGGAAGGTGATACAGCTTTTCTAGCACCTACAGTAGCAATTTCTGCCATTGAACTTGGAGGTAAATTAGCACGATCAAAAAGAACATCATTATCAATAAGGCTGTTAAAACTGTTAAGATGCCGTTGTCCTCTTAAGAACTTCAAAGACTTAGGGTTAAAGTTATAATCCTTATCAAGTAAGGAGGTTCTAGAAGAATCTTTAAGAAGTTCCTCTTGAGCTAAGTCTATGTTGCTCTCTGTTAGAGCAAGTCCCTTTTCCTTTAGAAGGTTAATAACTTGTTCAGAAGCATTAGGAGGAGAATCAGGAGTTACGATTTGTCCCTTATCCTTTTCAGCTCCAATAATTTTTTGTAAGTTACTTGTAAACTTGTCCTCATACTTAGACCTATAAGCAGGATCTTGAGGATCTAAGGTTTTCAATGCCCATGCGTCTGTTTGTGTTTTTGCTTGTGCCGCATTTACCTTCATAATGCCTTGTAAAGACGCTGAGTATGTTTGAGTCCCAGCAGCATAATTCTCCGTTTTATGTATATCAAGGTAAGCTTTCCCCAACTCTTTTTCGTAAAGTCCTAAAACTGCTTCGTTAGGCTCGGAATGAAAGTCTGCTACTTCTGAAGGGATATTTCCAGAGGCTGCACCATGAGCAGCAACTTCTTGAGCGTGTAGTTGATTCTGAAGAGTGGTTCTGTTCTTAATGTCGTTTTCAAAACTTGATATGGTAGCGGCAAGTCTATTAGCTGTAACAGCGTCAACTTGGTTGTTTTGTTGTGCAGTTACTATTGATTGTTCAAGTTCTGCCAACCTATTTAAAGCATCTTCCTCTTCTTCTTCTGTAGGATCTTCGGAAAGACCAACAGCAATAGCTCTTGCTTGTGCGTTAGTCTCGTTCTCAAACTTCTTACTTTCGTTACCAAGAATCTTGTTTTCCTCACGATCTATTTTGTCCTCTTCAGCCTCGATGCTTTTAAGCATTTCAGTAGCTAAAGTCCTGCCAGTAGCAGTCTTGATAAAAGATTTCCCCTCTACCTTGATTTCGCCAGTTTCAACCAATTCAAGGAGTTCCCTAGCGTTCTCAAGGTCACCATTAGCAAGGTAAGAGTTTGCTCTTGCACTTAGACCTTTGTATGTCGCAGCAATTATTTGATCGTTACCTATACCTTGAGCAGCAAGGCGAGAAGATGAAGCCTCTACCATCCTAGCGATATTGGAGGGAGCTTTAACAGCAAGAGGTTTCCCGTCTTTATCTACCTTTACAACTGATTGAAGTTTCTGTGCTGCAAAATTGTTGTATTCTTCTTTGTTTGAACTATAGAAATCGAGCCTTCCTGGTGCTGGGCCTGTTCCAGCTACTTGAAAAATCTTACCTTCAGGGAACAAATCGCTTGTGACTTTGATGTAGTCTTTACCCTTCAGCCCGTGGGATTTATGAATAGCAACAGTAGGAATATCATTCTCCAATCCTCTATATAACATACCAGAAGACCCACGTTTTTCATCTCCTCCCACCCTAGCCATATTCCCGCTATCTATGTCTTCAGCGGTGGTAGGATCAATTTCTCTACTACCAAACGCTGTAGACCTCAAACCTTCTACAGTAACCGAAATATCCTCCCCTTCAGGAACACCTTGTTGAACTCCTATATCTGAAAGTCCATCTTTTTCTGACTCAAGACTTTGAGTAAGAGCGTAATCTTGTTTCTTACGTTCAGCAGAACCTACAACACCCTCCACTACCTTGGGAATCAAAGCCTCCATCGCAAGGTTGTGGCGTTGAGCCATGAAGCGATTATTAGGATCTTTGATGGTATTGAAGACATCAGGGTCAATAGAGTTCACTAGCTTCTGCTGGACGTAAGAACGAACATCACCGATCTCAGCGATTTGACGAGGTGTAAGATTACGCACCTCACTTTCCACCTTAGTAAAACCAGGTTGAAGAGTGCTTGTGAAATACCTTGAGTATAGTTGTTCTTGGAAGGTCTTCTCCTTACCGAACGAAGCTAACACTCCTTGTGCTTCAACGTCCCCGTCTTGAAACCTTCGTATAACCTCATCAGGAGTTAACTCGTTTGCTTCCCGAACTCCTGCTTGTTGCTGGATGTTCTTAAACTGACCTGTTACTTGAGGAACTTGAGCCAGCACAGCAGACAGTCTAGTGGCTGAGTTCTGGCGGGACACTGGAGGAACGACAACAGTGTATTTACCTCCGCTTTGGATCGTAGGGCTTACAGGGACTTGACCAAGTGAAAGGTCTACTTCAGTCCTGCGTTCGCCTCGGAGAGCTTTGAAAAGTTCTGCTTGGGTCATTAAGTTGTAAGAGATGGAGGTTTAGGAGCGGGTGAGGGCATGGCTTGATACATCGTCATACCAGTTTGTAACCCCTGAATACCCGCTTCAAGAAGGCTTGCTTGCTTGATGGGTTGATTGATTCGTAACTGATTTGAGTAGCTTCTCATACCAGCATCAGACATTCTAAGGTCTGCCTCTTGTTCATTGAACTGCTGTTGCTGATCAAGAGACACAAGGAACCGCGACTTGTTGACTGACAGGTTGTGAAGCAAAGTATTCAGACTTTGTCCTGCAACACCCGCCTCAGAGACCGCTATAAGCCTTTGAGTGCTTTCCTTTTTCATCGCCTCGCGATCAACAGCATCCTTCTTCTGAGCACGGGCGACAGCTTCTTGAGCTTGCCTTGCTCTCATCGAACTGAGTTCTTGAAGGTAACGCTTACGCTCCGCTTGAGATGCTTGACGTTGTGCTTTCTCTTGAGCGTCTGCGGTTTTCTTCTGACCCGCATAAGTGCTTGCGGCACTTGCTACGCCTAAAGCTATTGGGATTAAAGGGTTACACATTGGGTTCTATAATGAATTGAATTAAGTTGTCAGTAAAAGGATGATCGTTGAATTTAGCCCCACAGAAGCGTAGCCATCTGATAGCCACTTTGTTGTCCTTGTGAACCATATTGGTCAAAGGCTTCATGGCTAAAGATTGAAGGCGTTGAACAACCTTCTTGCTTTCACGGGCAAACTCAAAACCTGCGGTCTCTACGAGTTTGTCAGTGGCTAACATCCAAATATAGTCGTAAGACATATTTATGTCTCCGATGCCAAAGCAAGCCAAGGGAGTGTCAGTCTCGTTACACACGATAGTGTAAGAGGCATAGTCCGATTCCATAGATGACTCCAGTGCCTGTAAGGGATCGTGGCCATTCAAGCGACACTCAAGCACATCCATATCTCTCATGTTGTCAGCGACAGGTTTAAAGTCACTTTCAACAGTGGTTCTAATATGAACCTTTTTATACTCTACGTGCTCTGGTGTGGACGTTTGCTTCAAACTCACAGGCTTGGAAGGTTGCTTGGAATGGTGTGTCATTAACAATCTTTATACTGGATTTCTCAGCAGACGTAAAGATTGAGAACGTGAATTTCCCCTCTTCTTTAATAAGAGAGTCAGTAGTGGTCACATTGATCACGTTAGGACTGAAGGTGTATGTATCAGTGTCCCTGAGATACGGAGTTACCTTAACGGAGAACTTGACCGCATCAGCAAAGAACAACGTGCCTGTGCGAAGCTGAAGATTGCCTACCCCTACAGGAGTCGGTGGGTTACCCGTGCGGAACACAGGTTCAGAGAAAGTGTATTCCATGTCGTAACTCAAGCCACTGAACATAGCCTCGTTGTTTGCCATGACGAAAGCAGAAGAGCCTTCAACACGAACAACACTCAGCTTGTTACCGCTTGATGTAACAACCTCGACTTGATCGGTGGAACTAGGAGTAAACCCAAGATCAATCACCCGTTCTTCAGGGATCGTTAAAGTGTCTCCAGCGGAGTCAAACTTCTTGAGACAATCTAGGTGGACAGTGAAGCCTCCCACAGTGTCTGTCTCAAGTCTGAGATCCTCCACGTTCATTTCAAGAAGCAGGGTCTCATTGTTCTTTCCTGCTGTGATGTAAAGCGAACTGTTGATGAAATCGATGCCTAGGACATCAAAGCTAAACTGTAGCTTGCCCCAAGAACTCAGAACCTTTTCCTTGCCGTTGAAGTAATACTTGTAGGCGTAGATCGTTCCTCCCCCAGTGGTCACAAGGATCATGTCCATCGAGGAAGTGCCTGTGATCTTAGCAATGCTTCCTTTCTCAATATAAGCAGGAACTTGGTTGCTGATGTCTACGGACTCATACACCGAGGTTGTAGCGTTCAAACTGAACTCTTGGATGCCAAAGTAAGATCCACGGGAGAACGGGAAGTAAACCGAGGAACCAAGGGCTACAGGGTCTTCAGTAGTGTCCACATCGTAGGACGTAACAGTATCAATGGTGATCGTGCTGTTGGACAAGGGTTCTCCCTTAACAACAAACTGACCACGCTCCCCAAACAACACAAGGTTCTCTTGGAACGTGGCCGCAGATCGCAGGTTTGTTACACGCGATACGATAGCTGTAGCGTCAATAGGAGCAGTGTCCAATGTCTCACGAACTGTGGATCTAAAGAGATTAAATAGATCGCCAGCTGCTGAAAGGAACAAAGAGTCTTCGTAGATGAACCCCAAGCGGTTCTTAAAGAACACAAAGTTGTTGATGGTCTTATCTATAAAGCTAGGGAACGGATTGGTGTTGTCATCACCTACCTCTCGCCTTGCCCAGCCAGTAGACTCAAAAGTAAACGTGTTGAGTGCTGTGTTAACTAGCTGTGCTGGAAGAGTGTCAGAGTCAACATTAGTGTTCACTTCGTAACCTATCGTCTCAACCCAAGCACCCTCTCCGAAAGAAAGACCATCGTTGGCTTCAAATTGAGCGTAGTAGTCATCGTCCTCACTCCTTGCGTCTCCTTTGATCTTGATTGTAAATCCATCAGGAGCAATCGAAGGTAGGTCTGTGATAGCCGATACCTCACGATGCACTACCCCCAAACCCCCGTTGGCAAGGCCGTCTATAGTAGCAATCCTATATTCTTCTGAGTCGTTTCTAAGGATCTGAACGGAACCCCCATAATCTTTGAAGGTGTAATCAGCGTCTAACGAAGAAGCCCTGAGAGCAGTGACAAGTCCTGCGGAAATCACTGAGGTGTCAGCGTTAGCCCCGCTAGTCGAGGCTCCAGATGTATAAGTAACCTCATCACCAGGAGAAAGGGCTTGGATTGGATACGCTATAGAGGTGTCCCGCGAACTTGTTGATTCCCCCGAACTCACAATAGAAACGGAGGTTATCGCACCTGTTGAACTGTCGATGTCAAAGTTAAAGGATGGAGCACCTCTGTTCCAGTTGTAGTCTCCCCAATCCAAACTTATGGGTTCATCAACCGAGTAACCTGTGCCTCCCGAAACAAGAGTGATAGTATCCACTCGCCACACATCAGTCCGAAAGACTCTTCTCTTTACGAAAGTTACAGAAAACGAAGCAGCAGAAAGATCCTCTCCCTCCTTATAAATCCTGATGGTATAGTCTTTTTCGTAGTCGCCTTGTTTGACAAACACCAAAGACTTAGCGGTTTCTTGAGCATCAGACACATCAGCGGTCTTAGCGACAGTAACAGCAGTATTGAGGAAGAAGGAACTGTCTCCGAGCGAAATACCTTTGAACTTATTAAAGGAAGTCGCAGGAGTGGTGTTGACTAGATAATCATTACTGAGAGACGCTCCTCCTGTAGCTCCGTTAATGGTAGCCTCAGTGCCGTCATTCAAGTTGTAGATGTGAAGAGTCCCGTTGTTGCTTGGGTCTGTGCGTGTCTCTAGGATTGCAACATATCGCTCATCAGCACTCCTGTTGATGTGGTAGATAAAGTCACCTTCACGGGCAATGTCGGAAATATTCTTAATTAATCGACATGGAGGTCTCTTGATAAGTCCTCTGGTAACAGAAGAAAAAGCGTTGAGCTGCTCTTCACACTGACCTGCAAATCTGATCGAGGAGGGCTGTTGGCTTACACCTTGAATCAGATTAGGGACAGTAGTGGTGATGTTAGCCATAGTAAAATTTAAGAGATGTTGGTGTTGCGATTGATACCAATGCGACTGTAAGCATCGTAGTTCTTGAAGATGGTGCGATCAGAAGCATCGAACTCCTCATCCTCGAAACTAGCTTTGGCAAACACCTCATCTCTAAGGATTAAGGCTTCAATCTCTCTAGAGCCTACCAAGCGATTGCTCAGTGCTCTTGCAGCCTTAATAGAGATGTAGCGTCTTGCACGTTCTGGAAGCTCCTCAAAGTCCAGAAGGAAAGTGATGTTAACCTTCACCGAGTCCTTTTCAAATATAAAGGTCTGATTGGTGCGGTCAAAAAGCCGAGTGCCACGTTGGACAACATCCACAGATGTATCCACGGCATCGACTGTCATAGTGTTGTCAGGAAGCACAAACTCGCCACTGACGTTTGATTCCAGCTTGTAATCCTCTGCGGTGTTGAAATGCCACCCTTGGGATTGAACGTCTCTTGAGACTTCCTCAAGGATGTCCTTTGCGATTGCAGCAGAAGGCGGGAGACTAGAACTGTCCGCAATGGAGTTTACTGGGGCTTCTGTAATGTATCCCAGCATCGTATTAACTGCTTCTAGTTTCGTAGTCAAAGTCGCCATGTCTAAATGAAAATTGTGTTAAAGAGAAAGAGGGAACGCCCCGCCCCTTTGGAACGAATCCAAAAGAACGGGACGACCCTTTGAGGTTTAGTTGGTGTTGCGGATCTCAAACGCAGCTTCAGGACGAAGGATGCCGTGACCCATTGCATACTTAGCAACGAACAGCGAACCTTGAAGCTCAACCTTGTAGTCCGACTCAGTCGCCAGATCAAGGAGCTTCACAGTGCCTACAGCAGCAGGGTGACCACCAATGATGGTGACATCCGAAAGGTCACCATTGTAACCAGTGCCAGCACCACCAAACACATCGTTGGAAGCGTTGTCGTCATCCTGATCCTGAGAGGCTTCAGCGACAGAAACGTCAGCGAGGTGGTTGGACTTTAAGATGCGGATACCAGCAACCATTGGGATGTTACCAGTAGCAACGTCACCACGACCACCGAAGTCTCGGTTGATCACTTCTTCGCCAGAAGCGAGAAGGGTGTAGTAGTCGGCTGGCTTCAAGATAGCGAAACGCTGACCATCGTTGGGGATGTCATTCTCGTCCAGCTTCTGAGCAGCACTAAACAACTCAGCCTGAAGTTCTGCACCAGTTGCGGTAGCACCAGCAAAGGTTCCAGCAACGGAGATGCCGTCAGGATTACCAGTGATGGAAGCAGAAGTGCGGGAAGCGGCAACAAGAGTCTTCATCGTAGCGATGTCGAAGCGTTTTGCCAAAGCCTTACCGAGTTCACGGGCATACACCGAGCGAACGTCATAGTGGTTCTTAAGCTCATCGATGTTGGCGATGAACGTAGATGCCACAAGAACATCATCGATGGTGATGACTTTCTCAGCGTGTTTGATAGTGCTGAGATAACCAGCACCTGCATCAGCAATGTTCTCACCTGGGGTGTGATACTGAGCAGTAGCGATTCCTGTCACAGGGAACTGTGCGGACTTACCAGAGGAAATTGTGCGAATCGTGTGAAGGTCTTTCATCACGTTCATTTCCTCGAAAGTGGTCAGGATCTCTCCTGAGAACACCTTTAGAAACAGTGCGGAAGCATCGCCAGCACCATTTACTTGTCCCAAGCGGGACGGAGTAGTAGCTCCATTAGCCATAGTAGTATATTATGTTTTGGGGTTATTCGATGTCTTCAATATAATTGTTTCTGATGGGTTCCGAGTTATTGATTGTCCAATGTATTGGGTCTCATCTTCTGCCACACCGAAGCTCAACTTTTATGATGACTTTGGTTTTTAACACCACCGAAAACAATAGGTGCTTTCGTATAATGGTGAGAAAAGTATTACTTGGTCAGCACTTCCATTTGCGGAGTGCTAACGCTTTGCGAGTAGGGCGACCCTTAGAGTCTTTCATTGGGCCTTTAACTCCCTTCATTCTCGCACAAAAAGATTTCTTACGTGCTGCTCGTTTACCTTTGGGTTTACTTTCAGTCACTGGGGCTTTGAGATTACTACCTGTCTTGCGGTTGTAGTAGCTTCGTCCTTTAGCGGATAATCCTCCACTTTTAGATTTATGCTCCTTACGCAAGGATAGTCCTTTTCTCTTTGTAGCCATGTTATTATTTCTGTGATCCGATTATGATTGCTCGTCTATAACTATAGTCCGAGTGAAACTTTTGACCTCTGCCACTGAGTGTGCCTTCCTCAAACTCATAGACCTTATTCTCCTTCAGGGTTACTGTTGGAGGATCGTAAAGTGCGGACGACTTCAAAGCGGAGTCTTTTCGATAACCGCTCAAGCCGCAGCTTGGCAGAAGGACTGCCATCAGCAGCCAAGGAATCAATTTCATCTTCTAGTTTATAAATAAAAAGCCGCCTCTTGAACTTCAGTGTCTCCACATAGGCTTCAAGGGCGGCTGTTAAAAGTTTTAGCATCTGTTATTGCTTTGCCTTACCAACATTCAGTGCAAGCCACTCAAGGATCTTATAGACCTTGCCGACAACCTTATCGTCTGCTGGTGTGGGCGTAAGAGCACAGATCGCAGACGCAGCAGCAACTACAGCAGTAGCAGCTCCTAAAATCGAATCAAAGTTATCTTTGATGAAGGTGATAGTTTCAGACATAACAAATAAATTTAAATGACAGAGGAGACCGAAAGTCTCTTCTCAATATGGGCACGATACGCAGGGTCTTTACCATACCTTGCGTCTTGCATAGCTTCAGTAACCTGTGCGGTAGAAGTAAACGGAGTAACGCCAGCACCGACAGTGTCACCTTGATAAAGATTCAAAGCCTTGCCTCCATCAGAACTGTAACGAGCGTAAAGACCTCGGATAGCCATAAGAGCAGCATTGTTGTCTCCAGACTCAACTGTAGCGTTAAACACATCTTGCTCGTCTTCGGTCAGGGCGGTGGAAGCCCACTCCGACATAGCTTGGTAGTTAGCCTCACCTCCGACCTCACTCATAAGGCTTTCGGTTTGTTGCTGACTAGAAGCCTCAACGCCATTGATGTAACGCTCGACAAGATCCCTTGAAAGACCAGAAGCCTCCAAAGCATTGAAGGTTTCATCAGAAAGGCGGCCTAACTCAGCATACTCATCAGAGGCACTTTGAATGGTGCTGTTGACATACTCTGAAGGCACAGGGTCTTCGTCAACTGACTGCTCAGTGGTCTCTTCACCTTTAGAGTGATACTGCTTTTCTAGTTCACTGTAAGCCTGTGCAAGATCCTCTGGTGACTGAAACTTTTCAGGTAGCCACTCAGGACGCTCACCCTCTGGTTGCGGTTCGGCGCCCTCGGTGTCCTCTTGCGAGAACTGAGATTGCTCTTGCTCCATACGGGCTTGCTCTTGCATCTCTGCTTGTTCTTCAAGAGAGATGTTTTCAGGTTTAGTGGGTTCGTTAATTTGAACTGACTCCATAAGTAATTATTGTTGTTCTGGTTGTGACTCAGGAGTATCAGCCATATACTGATCATTCAAGGCTTTTATTCCAGCAGGGCCAACTTTCTGAGCCATTTGCATCATCTGTGCTTGTTGTGCTTCTTGTTGCATCTGCTCTGCACTCTTGATGAGTCCTTGAGTCTTGATGCCCAGCGAGGTCGCCCTACGCTTAAAGTATTCTTCAACATTCACAAACTGACCAATGGCTTGTGGGCCTACTACTTGAGCAGCACCAGCAAGGAACAAGTCCAGCTTGGAGAGATCGTTACCTCGACCGAGAGCTTCAACTCCCGTCACGATAACAGTCTTAACAAGATTATTAGGCAGCTTGGGTAGTTCACCCTTCTTCTGCATCACCGACATCACTCGGTTCACCAAGGGCATCTGCATCTCACTTGCCAGAAGCGAGTAGAGACCTCCAAGCGATGACTCTAGTTCTTGGGAAAGCATACGGATCTCTTCAGCAGTCACTCGCTCGGCATTGCGGACAACACCCGATGTCAGAAGGAAAGCAGAACCAAGACGATCCTTGATAGCCTCCATAGTAACTTGAGCAGTTCTGAAGTCGTTGAACTTGTTTAGCTGAAGGGTGGTAACATCTCCTGCGTTACCTTGAACGATAGCACCATTAGGGCTGTCAGAAAGAGTCTTAGCCCTTGTAGTCCCATTAGGGTTCACAAGGAACAACACCTTGGCTGCGGCTGCACTACCCTCAACGATAGCCCTCGTAAGACTTTCAAGACTTTGAATATCACCCAGGTATTCCTCTACAAACCCACGACCATAAGCCTCGCCATCGATCCTGCTCAAACGCAATGGAATGAACGGGTTTTCATCCAAGGGAACGCTACCTCCAGCTTCAGGGATCTCAATGCCCTTAACATCCTGAGAGATAACCCACTCGTCTCCCCTTCGGCAACTTGCCGTATACAGGTCTACTTGAGAGTATTCGTTAAGACCTTCAGGGTCAGAAGCAGCAACACGATTGCGAACATCTTCTGGAAGAGCAGAAAGAGAAAGGGTCTCCTTGGTAGCAACCTTCAACAAGTTGCCCATAGGATCTCTCTTGGTTACAAAGCGATCTAGGTGGAACACCCTGAGTCCTCCATCAGCAGGAAGATAAAGCAAAGCGTTGCCAGTGATGATAAGGTGCTTCAGTGCTTCGTGAATGCCTACGCGATACGAACCCCTAGAGACCTCGGCCATCACTAGCTCTTCCAAGCCTTGAAGAGACTGTTCGATCTCTGACATCAACTCAGGAGGAGTGTTCTCTTCTGCAAGTTTCTTTGCGTCCGCTTGAAGCCTAAAGAAAGGTGAGTTAGGGGGAAGCAAAGCCAACAGGAGCTTAGAAGCTAGGTTGTTGACTCCTCTAGCCCCAACACCGCTGAACGGAGTATCAAGCCTACTGTGAGGCCCAAAGCCCTCTTCAGGCATCACATAAGGCAAGGTGAGGCGGGAACAAGTCCTTGCTCTCTCCAAGTAAGTGTAGCGATGCCCTTCTAAGGCTTCATAAATCTTTTGAGCGGATTGGTGCATAAGCGTTTATGGAGTTACATCTGTAGGAAACCACCCATCAGCCTCCATCTGTGCTGTGGTTCTTAGGTTATTAGACAAGCTAGGAATGTTTAAGCAGACATCCAAAAAGCTCATGTGCTCACCTTTGGAAGCATCGATAGAAGATTCAATAACAGCCAGTTCTTGGTCAGTCACTGAGTCCGAAATGACCTTACAAAACGCTGCTGAGTCGCAGTCTGGATGAATGGGCTGAGTTTCATCATAAACGCAAAGAGCTACTCGCCCGTCTGCGTGAACGTGCCAATCAACATAGTATTTAGTTGAGTCGTTACCAGAAGGTCGGGTCAATAACCACATCGCAGCGGCTAATTCTTTAGCGTATTTCTCGTCTTGACTTAGAAGCAGGTATTTCATGTTAGACTAATTCCGTAACGTCCAGCAATGTTGGACTCAATGTCGGCGAGGTTTGATGATTGGTCGGTAAGGTAAATAACAACTTCAGAAATTGTGCCGTTCCAAGGCAATGTAACTGCTGCGGCTACCGAACCAATACGCCCGTTGATTGTTGCGTTTGTATCTGCTCCTGAAAGCGTGGTTCCTCCAGACCCGTCAACGTATGCCGTCAAATCAGTTCCTGTGTATTCACCAGTAAATAACTGCACATCAGAATTGTAGTTTTGAGCCGCCTTGACAGCATTAGTCCTGTGGTTCATTAGGCCAGAACTTAGCCCAAGCATAGTAATCCCGTCATTGCTGGCATCGCGGAAGTCGAGAAGGAATTGATTTGAGCTATTGTTGACAGGTTCGCAAACAGCAGACATTAAGTGGGCAGAGTTTGAACCTGTGGCAAATGGCATTTGCAGGTTGTCATTGCTTCCATCAAATTGGATGGTTGCCTTGCCATTAGAGTCTAAAATAACCGCTCCGTTGTCTATGACTTTTGGTTGCTGGCTGGCAGTAGTCTGCGTTGCGTGTTGCCCGTTACCGCTTTGGTCATACCAAGTTGTAACGTATGCATTAGTGGAACTTGCCCATGTGCCTAAATCACCAGCAAAAATTTCTGCTGCCGTAAAGTCTTGCTCGGCATTGTCAGCTTCCCTTCTTGCTCGAATGACGTTGCCGCCAGTTCCTAAGTCTTGCAGTGAATATGCTGCATAAGCTCCAGCAGGGTAAGAAAAGCCACCCGCAAGTCCCGTCAAAGGAGACGTAGGGGATTGCGTTAACCCTCGCGTGTTCTTTTGCGTGAGTTTGCCATAAAGGTCAGTAGCGAGATATGTCTCGTAACTTCTTTTATAGCCTTTCGATGATCGCATTAAAGTAAGATGGGCTTGATTACTACAGTGATGTCAAAGCTCGACCCTGCACTAGCAACCGACACTGCAATGTCAGAAACTGGGGAAGTAAACAATGCACCTCCTTCAGCAGTCAAAGTAGTGTCCTCACCGACTGCAACATAACTCGATCCTACCTTGTGCTTCAAAGTAACAGTAGCTCCGTTGAAAGTCCCCGATACTAGGAAAGCATTGGTCTTGCCGTTGGTAGGATTGATTGCGGGAGTGGTAGAACTAGTAAAGGTTCCTGCACCTCCCGTAAGGTTAGCGTAAACGATATTCTGATCAGTAGATTGATTAGCCATGATGTTAATTAGTAAGGAATGTTACTGCCTACCTGCGAAGAGTCACCTACAGCAACAGTGGGTCTCCTGAGAACCAAAGCTGAAACTCCTGTTTTCTTGCGTTTTGGAGCAGATCCTTGAGAAGGAGCACTGACTTGTTCAGCGACAGCAGTAGGAGGTGGTGGAGGAGTGACAGGCTTAGGAGCAGGAGGTGTCTTCATTGAAGGCATACACATGGCAGTCTTAGGTATTAGGGGTTGATGAGTAGGAGCGTTCCACCTGTTCATGGTGGAGTTGACGAAGAAGAGCAACAACAGCACGTTGTCCGCTATAGAAGTCGATATACCGAAGTTCATCAAAAACAGAAAAGTCCTTGGAAGGTATTCTGCCCTCCAAGAACTTTACAAGATCAGTCGGTATATTTGGGATATATTCATCCATAGCGTCTTAATATGGGTCTTGTTAACGCTTTGGCATCTTCAAGATTGCGTAGCATTAAGCTGATCAAAGGCTTTTTTAAGTGCTTTAAGTTCTTTCAGCGACCTTTCGTGACACCAGCGGATCAGGTGAGCACGTTCAGAAAAGTCGTGATGAGGACTGCGTTTCGGTTTCGATCTCCTTGTGGGTCTTACTGTTTTGGTTTCCATAGCTTTACTTTGTTTGTTTGTTGATTGTAGTCACCTGCACGAAGGATACGTGCCATACGAGCGTTCATCAGGGCATCTCCTTCATCCATCCCCGCTTTCTCGTAAGCGTCTTTGATGGTCTGCCAAGATGCACCATTCTTATCGAGGAGTTTCTTTGCGGTCTTTTCACCTACACCAGGAACTCCTTTATACCCGTCAGTCATGTCCCCCGAAAGGGTCTGCACAAGGTGATTGTAGTCAGCTTCCTTCTCTTCGATAACAAGCATCTCCTCCGAAAGAAAGTTATACCACTCGCAAGGCACAGTCTTGAAGTCCTTGTCGCCACTCACAAGAGTGTAGTTATTCGCTGGGTCAGACCCAAGGATTCCTAGAACGTCATCAGCCTCTAGGCGGGGCCAACAGTGAGTAGGCCAAACCTCTGAAGCCCACTCCCGAAGAGCATTGATCCCCAAGGGAGACCTCTTATCTTTTCGGTGAGCCTTGTATTCTTCGTTCAGTTCGTGGCGAAAGGTTTTCTTTTGGCTGAACGCAAGCTCAACATCAAAGCACCCGATGTTTATAGATATCTCATCAACCAAAGAAACGAAACAATCCTTGAGATCCGAGAAGTCTGCGTGAAGCGTGAAGATATCGTCATCCCATTTGATCTCTTTTTCAGAGGCGAAACAGGCTCGATAAAGGATCAT
>Ga0208792_1000269_pt1 | contig 21637 bp, 19 predicted proteins | sample 14_taG_FD_184087 | JGI IMG/M metagenome (GOLD analysis project Ga0208792, IMG submission 184087) | Marine viral communities from the Subarctic Pacific Ocean - 14_ETSP_OMZ_AT15311 metaG (SPAdes) (version 2) | ecosystem: Environmental > Aquatic > Marine > Oceanic | place: Pacific Ocean | collected...
TACTCGTTCATATGTTAATCTGGTATTGGTGCGCCACCTTCAGCAGCTAATCCTGATAATTTTTGTGCTAATTGTGTTCCTGTAGTTTCCGTAACAACTCCTATTTCTTCGTTATCATAATATATAGATTCTATATTTGTAAACGGATCTTTAACAATTTTAAATAAATTAGGATCTAACCCTAAAGATTTTCCTACGCTAGTCAATTGAGCATTAATTTGTTGAGGGGTTGCCCTAACTATTGTAACACCACCAAACCCATCATCTACTTGTTTTGGTAACATGACATTGTCAAGACCTTGTATTTGTTCAGGTGACAATGAAACCTGTCTTGAAAGCTCGTCATAAATTGTATTGTCGTATACACCTGAGTTTACTCCTTGACTTGTGGACGCTTTTGATTGAGTTCTGTATGTTCCTGCAAACTTAGGATCAATTATTCCTGCGATTGAAACACCTACATCTTTAGAAGGAATATTGCTTCCGTCTGCATTTTTTAGTTGTATAGGTATAGCGGTTCCATCTTTCTTTATAATAGTAAGTTTATCTCCATCTGGAGAAAGTTGAACATCACTTGCAACATTTTGTAATAAAGCTTTTAAACCTGAGTATTGTCCTCTAAGAACAAAGTCATCTATAATTGTTGTATTAGATTTATCTGTTTTTTCTCCTGGAGTATCTTTAATAGGTCTTACATAATCCTTGGAAGCTTCTCTAGCAACATTAATTTCTATAGCATTTTTATACGCATCCTCTGCATACTTCTTTTGCTCATTTGTAAGTTGTGGTTCTAGTTTACCTGACTTAGGATTGAACTTCATCTCTACATCTCCAACATCTATAGTAACATCTTCCATTATAAGTTCACCATTTGGACCATATTCCTTAACTCTTTGATAACTAACATTTCTTTTACTTGGTGTACCATCTGTGTTATACTCTATACCTAAATAGTCCATAAGAACAGAGGCTACCTTTTCGTTAGAACTTAATGCACTCTTTGTTGTGTTGTCTATCCAGCTTTTATAATTAGGATTAAGTCTAGCATCCTTTATATCTGTAGTTGACGTTAAAAATGTTTTCCATTGTGCTGCATTTTGAGCAACCTTAGCTGCTTCAGCGTTTACATCTATAGTCTCAAACTCCTGGTGTTGTATGTTAGTAAGAGCTTTTACAGGAACAGCTGTGTTCATATCTACCTTCCCTTGACCATCTACGTTAACATAGTACCCAGCTCCAGTATTTGGTTCGTAGTATATCTGTTTACCTTTTAAATCTAACTGATCTGACATAGCTTTTAGTACAGCCTCATTTCCTTTGCCATCTAACTCACTAAGTCTTTTAAAATTTTGGTTATAAGTTTTTAATGAAGAACTTAATGTAGACCAGGTATCTCCAACACGTTGTTTTATAAGTTTAGAATCGTTAACACTTCTAAATCCACCCTTCATTATTTTATGGTTTTCCATTAAAAAAGCTCTAGCTTGTTGTGCCTGCTTCATTGCAAACTCATTAGCTGTTGGATCTATACCTTGTTCGTATTCGTTAATTTTTTGAAGTTGTTCTTGATAGCTTTCTTCAAGCTCAAACTTTCTATTTTCTCTATCAGCCTTCTCTTTTAATAGATTATCAGAAATGGTTTTAGTTAAACCACTCCAATCAATCATAGACTTATCTAGATCCCTTTCTTTATATTTGTAGTACGTTGCCATATATTATTCTAATCTAGATAGTTTAGATATTTCTGTAGGAGTGTATCCTAGTTCTAACATTTTTCTTCTAGCTTGTCTAAGGTTTAAATCTGAAGATATTTCTCCTTGTTCTTGTAATTTACCCGCAGCTTTTAATTCGTTTTGTCTAGATTGATATAAGTCACTGTCTCCATATAATGTTTGTACTGCAGATCCTAAACCAGCAATACCACTTGATAAACCTAAAGCAAACTGCTCTTCTCTTTGAGCTGCTGCTGTTTGTGCTCCTTCCGCCTCTTGTAAATCTAAAGTTGCTAGAGTCTGATCTATTCTAGACTGTTCCTTAGCTATTGCCTCTTCTCTTTGAGTTATAGCTTGCTCCATTTGTCTTCTAGTTCTTTCTGTAGCAATATCTCCTGCCATTTGTAGTTTACCCACACCTGCAGCTAAAGATCTTGCATCAGCTTCTCTAAGACCTTGCAAAGATTGCATCTGTTGTGCAGTGGTTTCTCTCATTGCAGCTTCGTAAGCGTCTAGTGGTAACTGAACACCTTCTAATCTATTTACTTCTAACTTACTTTTAGCTTGACTTAACGCTACTTTTGCAGCTCTTTCTGCATCACGTTGTTTTTTTTTAGCATCAATAGCTTGTCCGATTTGAAAACCAGCACCTAAAACTTGTAGACCAGCTCCTATAGGCCCTAACGCACCTAATAGCTTTGAACCAAATCCTGTTGTTTCTTCACCCATGCTTTTATTTTTATATAGTTATTGCAAAGATAGTGAATTTTAAGGAAAGCTCTTAAATAGTTTTGAGCCCACACTATACAGTTCTGTAAATGCAGTAGAATCGTTTTCTAATACATATTGCAGGTAGTATCCTGTGGTTCCATAAGACTCAGCTATATTATTTTTTACGTGCATCACAAACTGACTAGCTGAAGGTATTGATCCTCCAGTAACCGTTGTGTCTACAGTTATTGTTACTCCAGATATTGCCGTTATATTACCAACAAGTGAGACATTACCTCCAGACTCTTTATAAATTTTATCACCCACAGAAACTGTAGATCCAATATTAAATCCAAAAGTTAAAACAACAGCACTTGTTGTGGACGAATCTAAGCTTACTATCTCGCCTATACCTAATGCAGATCTAAGCTCAAACACATCGTCATCAGCCGTTCTTCTTATATGAGCATAGTGCTCTCCTTCTTTTTTTACAAACCAGTTAGAATCTATAAACCCACTTCCTAAATCAGTTGTTATTGTACAGTCCCAAGGGTTATTACCTTCAAGTGATATTGTCTTAAAAGTTTTTACTGTATTTGGTGCATCGTTGATAACACCTGTGAGTGTAGAGTTATACTGTGCACCATAGAAATTATTTCTAGTTGCGTTTGTATTGTGTCTGTAAAGGTTGCCATTCTTAAATGAATAAAAATAGTTGTTCATACCTACCATCATCTCTGGTTGATAAGAGTAGAATGAAGGCCATCCTTTTGCTGACTTGCTGTATGTTAGTGTATAGTTTGCCATAATTAATTACATCCTGTTGTTTCACCTAAATCACCTTGTCCTGATACCGGTCTACAATCTGTTCCGTCAGTATAAAAATACGCAGGAGCAGGATTATTACCAGCCGAATCAGTATATATCTTTGAAGATATTGCAAATACACCTCCAGATTCAGTACTACCTACATCTACATAAAACGTTCCTGAGTTTCCTCCTGGATAGTTACTACAAACAGATGCACAGCTAATACTTCCGTATTCTAAGGTTACTGGGTAGTAAGTAGTGCTTCCTCCGTTACCTCCGTTACCTCCGTTGCCTCCGCAAGATGGGCATGCAGCTGATGAAAGTAAATCACCTGTAGTCTGTTCTCTAACGGATGTTGCACTTCTATAATATCCATCTGTTGCTCTACTTAATAGGTATACATCACTATAAATACCAGCTGCAGTTGCAAAAGAACTACCGTCTATATAGTAAGAGCTTGTACTTGTACAGCTACAACATGCATCCTCAACACTTGTACTTGAGTAACATAAAGAGGCAGCTGTTCCAACACCATAATCCCAAACTAAATAAAGGTATTGATGATCTGAAGTGTTAGTATACGTAAAAGAAGCTTGATATACACCACTAGAAGGATTACTAATAGGAGTTGCTTCCTGTAGTAATGGAGTTAGTGTTGCTATTTGTGCTTCTGTATATTGTGTGTTTGATACTAGATACTTAAAACTAGCTGTAGCATTAAGTGCTGTATCGCCTGACTTAATAGCATGTTTCATTGTTATTGTAGACCCATCTTCAGGTGTAACACCTTGAGACTCGTTTCCAATAACTGACTTATATAAAGAAACTGAACCATTATTAAATGTAAATGCGTCTGTTGTTATAGGACTTGTATGCCCTGATTTTGACCAAAAATACTCATGGTGCAGTGTTTCTGTTTCAAACCTATCTGTATTCTTTATTATTCTAACAACTGTAAGTTCTTGTGTCGCTACACATCCTACATTTAATGAATAAGTTGCGTTTGTAGGCGTAATAACTAAAGTGGCTTCATTAACATTGTAGTTATCCTTAGTAAATGTAAGTGTTCCAGAACCCGTAACCGTACTGTTAATGTCTTCTGTTCCATCGTAGGTTAGTGACACGTTTATACTTCCTGAAGTTACAGCATATGTTATAGTTGAAGTACCTATAATATCATCAAGACTTACAGTATAAGTTAATGCATTACTTGAAGACTCTTGAGTTATTTCAACCCCACACTCTATTGTATCTGTTTGAATATCTAGGTCGTTATCAGTTAATGACAGTACATACTCATTCATATACGGATCATAACCTCCTAGAATAATATTATTTTTCTTTTCTATAAACCTATCTCTAAACCAAGACCTCATGCCTAGCTGTGAAATAACGTTTAATTGATCACCTCTTGATGAGCTTCCAGTTATATTTAATACACAGCCTCTTTTAGCATCTGTAAAAAATACATCATTACCATAAGTAGAAAAGCTCCCTGGATTATTACTTATACCAAACTCTTCTGACCTAGAGAGTTGTGTTCCTAAAACTTCTGGTGTACTAACAATAGCACCTCCAGCTCCGGCATCTGATAATAAATTTTTACCTGCTAAAACATAAGATATCTTATCTTCCTGTAAAACAAGTACGTCTGTTTGTCTAGCGTGTAACTTATTTATTGGACCAAATGATTTTTCAATAGACTTAAAATTCACAAGCCCTAAATTAAATTCATTTAGTTTATTAACATTTGTCTCATTATTAAATACACCACTGTAAGTCAAATCTGCATACCTGTGAGCTTCTTTATAATCTTGTTCTGATACAGCGGTAACCCTTGCACCTATTTTAAAACTAGGATCAGACAGGCCATCGTTTATTTTTATACTTTCTACACCATTTCCAAATGAGAAACAATCATATAGTGCTACATTTACTACAGCATCATTAGACCCATCTTGATTAGTAACATCACCAGAATGGTATCTATTTGTTATTGGATAACTTTTTGTACTCTCGTAATATATTTCGTTTGTATTATCATCGGCTTCTGTTTCAAACACTAACAAAGTGTCTGCTCTTTCTACCTCTATATTTACATTTAACCAGTAGTTTCTTCCATTACACCCATGCCCAGCACTAACAAAACCTAACCAAGCTCTACCATCATTAGATGTATCTGTATGTCTAAAGTACCTAACCTGCATTACCCCCTCAGAATGAGCAGGATCTATTATATATACATCATCCCCCTCATGCCCAGAAACTGTATGTATAGGAGTTTGGAAAAAATCATTTTGATCTCCAACAGTATCAACCCATGCGGCTGAAGGAGTGGTATCATCTGAACTCTCAACTTCTGGATTATTAGTTGGATTATTAAAGTTTATGTTTTCACCTTCAATAAAGTCGTACATGTTATCGTAGTCTCTAGTAGCGGTAAATGTTCTTTCAAATATAAAGTACCTAGACCCACAACTTGACCCCGAGCCTAGTCTTTCGTTTTTTACTGTAAAAGTAACTCTACTACCCGCAGGTAAAGTGTATTCCACATAGCTAGCTCCAGCTCCTGTATTAGGTATTGTGGTTCCATATATAACATCTGTATTTTTTGCTTCAATATTACCATAGTCTACAATAGCATCAGGCTTATCATTAATACCAAAACCTATTGGTTTTATTTTCATAAACACTCCACTGTTTTTAGGAACTTCAGATCCTTCTACAGAATCATCTATAAAATGCTTTTCTTTTGTTGTTAGATCAAGTATTTTTGTTTTTATAACACTATTAGCTGGTCCTGAAGATGCAGACTTTACAATCAAGGTATCTCCTGTTTTAGCTTTTGTTTGATTATCACCCTCTAACTGCAACCACCAAGCGCTTTCTTCTGGATCCCAGTAGTATAGTTTAGTGTAAATAGTTTCATAACTACCCTTACTTGGTTTTAATACAAACCTGTATCTACTTGCCCAAGTTGGTGCTAAGTTTTTAATTGTTGCTTTTATATTGTTTTTAAATGTAGATTTATTAGCCGGAACATATACCGTATTATCACTACAAACTAAAGCAGTAGAAGCTCTATTATATTCATCTAAATAAACTATACCAAGTTCATAGTCTCTATTACTATGTAAGCTCTGTCTGTTGCCAGCTTCTATTACAGAAACTGTTGTTGTAGAATGTTTAAAATATTCGTAAGCGTAAGTTCCAGCATTTGCATTGTCTTCGTATCTTATAGCAGGAATCTGCAAGCTTAATGTATTTCCTGAGTGTGATATTTCAAAGTCTCCTGTTTCAGATGTTATACCACCACCATCGGCAGTCCATCCTGTTTTAGCTTCTATTTGAGCATAGAATAAATCTGTTAAACTGTTTCCGTTTGCAGCATTAGCAAAACTTAAAGTAGACTGTACAGAATTTATAAACTCACTAGATGTAGCTAAATCTCCAACAGAACTAAAATTTCTTGGAAATACAAACTGAAAGCTTTGATCATAACTATTTTCAGGTGCTGAACTATATGTTCCACTTCCTCCAAAAGAATTGTGTATAATATTAAAATCTATAAATAAAGAACCTCCTTCTTTTAGGTCTATATTTGAAAGATCCATATCTAATTTAGAATCAGCAATTGAAGTAGAACTGTCAATAGTATACGACACGCCTTGCGACTCGGTTTCAGTTACAGCGTTAAAACCTATTTCTTGTGAAACCAGTTCTACGTCATAGTCTATTGCTGTGTCTATATCGTAACCATCCGTGTAGTTTCCATATATAATTCTGTTACCCATTGTGGTTTGAGACTTTGCTTTTTTAGGAACATTATCATAAACCCTTAACAGTTCGCTCTGAGGCAGGGTAGTATATATTTTTTGATTATCAAATTCAATAGAAACATCGGTATTGTTAGACCATCCTTTCTCTATTTTTATAAACTTTTCAATAACATTAACAATGTTAGAAGTAGATAACTTAAAACACAAGTCAACACCGACAACATTTGATCCTCCTGTATTAAAACTTACAGAAACAGAATTGGCTGTATTTTGCATACCCTCCATATCATAGTTTCCATAGTTTAATTTAAATTGTCCTGGAGAAAATGCTATATCTGAAAACTCAGACAACGCAGAATATTCTCCACCCTTATATTTATATCTATATGCAAACCTTATAAACTTTTCTTTTATATAGTTTTTATCGTTTATCGATGTAGTTGTTAAAACTAAACTAGGAGAACTAACAGGAGGTTTTACAATAACTGATATGTCGTCTTCTGTAAACTGATCTACACTTGATATTGGTTGTGGATAGTTTGCTTTTACGTCTATTCTTCTAGGTTGGTTGTAGTTATCTGTAAAAAACAAAAGGTTGTCTATAAGATCAATACCATTTATAAGATATTCTGAATTAAAATTTAAAATAGTTTCACTAACAACATGGTATATAACCGCTTGAGTTCTTGTATTAAAAGATGCTATTATATCTACATTGTCAGATGTTACAAACCAGTATATAGTTTCGTTAGTACCGTCTTCATAAGCACCTATACATGTAGCGTTTGTAAGAGCACTACCCTCATAGGTTAAAGAAACCATCAGTTCGTTACCTTTAGAATTTTCTACAGTTCCTGCTTGACCGTCTTCTGAAGAAGAGTTTCTTATGTTTAATGCATCGATATAGTCCCCGTTTGGTACTAACCTTTCGTCTAGACTTTTATTCATTCTAGACCCTATAAAATTTTTATTTATATTCATTCTACTTCAACCATTTGTTTTGGCCTCTCATAGCCATAATGAGTCGACCAGGGTGAATATTACTCAATCTTATTTTAGCATTTCTTAATAAAGAGCTTTTATCTTTCTGAGAACGTCTAACAACATATTCTTGAACACCAACCTTTGTGTTTAGTATAACATACTTAATATAAGCGTATATGTAGTCTTCAAATAGTTTGTTTAGTTTTATATCAGAATCAGTTCCGTTTTCCATACCATCAGAAACATACTCTATAACAACCTCTTGATCTGCAAGAGCTGATGAAAAGTTAATTACACCTTGTTGTTTGTTTATTTTAAATGTACTGTTTTGATTTGCTGTATCTGTATTCAAACCATATCTAGCTGAAACTTGAGAGTCATATACAACGTTTCCGTCTATGTTATAAGAACTAATATCTTTGGTATCTAAAAACTCAGATTTTAATGTTCCGTCAACCCTAGACTCATCAAGTAAAGAGGTTCCTATAAGAACGTTTCCATCAACATCAAATAAAACTTTATACTGATTGTCCTGTAAGTAACTCTTAGCAAAGTTTGTTTTATTGTTTTCATTTAGAGGGTAGAGTACACCATCTTTAGATAATGATATTCTAACCCAGTTTACAAAATCAGGAGGAAGAACAACACTAGCACTATCGTTTACAGTAAGCTCTACTATCTTTGTTTCTTTTAATGCATCATAGTTAAGTTCTTGTATACCACGTTTTGCATGAAAAAGAACATTATATCTTTCTACATTATTAATCAACTTATCATTACCTACATACATAAGCATAAAGTTGTTTACAATGTCAGACAATGTTATATATTGGTATGATCCCCAGTTTTTATCCTCTGGTAAGCCACCGCTATTCTCGTAATATTGATACCCTGTTATAAATGCCATTATCCTTGTTTTTGTGTTTCTTTAGCCTCATCATTTTGTCCTGCTTTATATATATCTGTTTCTCTTATAGAAATACCTGCATACTTTAATATCTTATTAACCAGAGTAGGCTCATCACTACCAGGTAATTCAAAATCTTGATAGTCACTAGCTGACTGATTAAATACAGGCTCTCCTGCCGACAGTGTAGCATAAGTCCATTTAGGGTCTAAAGGCTTTCTAATATACTGTATTGTAATACCTGTTGTTATACTACTAGGGTGTACCGTTATATTAGACCCATCCATAACATATGCTGGAAAGGTTGCCGAAGGCGCTGTTAAATGAGACGACGTTAGATTTAATATTTTATTTTGTGAAACTCTTTCTACTTCTTTTGTTCCGTACTTAACTACATTAATTAAGTAATAGTCAGTAGGTAAAGGAAAGATAGGACCACTTGAATCACTAGGAGTGGTTGTTGAAGAAAATATATCAATAGCCTCTTCTATGTTTTTTACAAGATCAGCATATCCACTACCTGAAATCCTAGCATTCTGCTTTGCAATCCATTCATTATACCTATAAAAATAGTCTTCAAAAATATCTAACTGAGCTTGCTTTGCATAAAGGTTAAAGTCAGATGGTGTTATGTATCCGAAGTTTTGTTTATTTGCTACAGCTAGCACAGTATTTCTTACACTGTTTATCATCTGATAATCTTTTATGCAAAGATAGTGTAAAAAAAATAAACCCCTCTGGGTTGAGGGGCTTAGTGAAATTTAATCTTGAAGCTTACTTTCAAGGAGCTGCATCAGCTCTATACCATCATCTGTTTTAAAGAATTGAGCTAAAGACATTGTAGCTGTCTCTCCAAAGGGAATGCTCATTAATTTCTTCTTGTTAGAAGGTAGGTTAAAGTAAATATCTTTTCCTTTGTTTTTTAGTCTTAGTATTCCTTCAGCTAAAGATTTAGAAGCTAAAGACTGTAACTTTAATAAAGGATCATTTAATGTGTTTAAAAAATCTTTTGGACTATTTTTAGCATACAAACGAACATCACGTTTTAGTTCTGCTGTTGATAGTTTATCTACATTCAAGTTTAATGATATTCTACCAATAGTTTCTAGCATCTCTATATCTAGGTCTTTTGCAGCTATTAAAGCATCTATCTGGTTATCCATTTTTTCAACTTCTACACTAGCATCCTTTTCAGTGTCTATCTCTTCAAATACTACATCAAGTGATGGGTGTAATGATAAAAATTCCTGAAGCACCGGATTGTTTTTAGGAACATACAACATACCATCTTCAAATACAATAGGTTCTATAATAGAATTATTGTCTTGATCGTCTTCAAATGGTGATTGTTGGTTTGAGGAATATCTTAAAGCTCTGTTAGACTGTCCATCAAAATGTAGTAATGGTTTTCTACGAGAGTTTCTTGAGTTTAAAATAAAGCTTATAGGTGCTTTTCTACCTTTTAATCTATAAGTTCTGTCTTTTACGACTGACTGTGTTTTCATTTTAATTTAATTTTAAGTTTATAAAAAAAAGGAGGGGACCACCTGAGCGATCCCATCCTTAAAGTAATCTTATTTGAATAAGAAGAAATTGTTTGCACCAAGAGTACAAAGAGCTCTTTCTGATAAGAAGTGAACCTCCATAGCATCTAAATCGCTATTAGAAGCACCTCCTGCAGATCCAACTATCCAAGACTTCATTTTTCTATCTTCAGTCTGAGAAGCTTTGTATCTTACGTGTAAGAAAGGACGTTTTGCGTTCTTACCTAACACTTGGTCATAAACAGTTGTAGAACCAGCTGGTACAAGTACACCATCTATAGCTCCTCCTGTAAGACCTCCACGCATTGTTGCATCGTTTAAGTATTTCCAGTCAGACTTATAAAAGTCATACCCTCTTCTAAATCCAGAGAATCCAAGGTTAAGTGCCATGTCAGTGTCATTGTCAAACAATCCGAATGAAGCAGCGTTAGCAGCACCACCAGAAGTGTCAAATCCATTTAACTCAGCAAGTACGTTGTCAATCTCGAAAGATAGTCCACGGTTTACAAATATTACGTTTTCTTCAATAGATCCTTGCTTGTCTAGTCTACCAACGATTGCATCGATATCATCTAAAGACTGAATTGCTCCAGTAGATGTGTTACCTCCGTTTTCGATAGCGTAGAATAAACCTTCAGAACCTTTATTACCTAAATCACCTGAAGCTGCAATAGCACCAGAATTAGCCTCAGCAGGAACTGCTTCAACCATCGCTGTTTCTAAATAGTCTTCGAATCTTAATCTAGTTTCGTGCTCAGATTTTAAGTACCATAAATACCCTGAAGCTCCATTTTCTGTAGTAACTTCAATCCATCCGATTTGTGCCATATCAGAACCTGATACAGAATACTTATCCTTGATGATAATTGGTGTGTTTGACTTAATGTCTGTTGGAGCTTCTAGAGATCCTTCGATACCATTTGATCCTTTTTTAAATTCAGAACCATATACAAATACATCTAAGTTAGTACCTGAATTGTCTCCTGAAGATAAACCTGAAACTGCTGGAAGACCATCTGCATCATATATTGCTACAGTAATTGTTCCAGAAGATCCGCTAACAACAGCTGTAATAATACCTTTGAAAGATGCAGTTGCACCACTTCCTCCGTCAGATACCATAACAGTTTGTCCTTTTCTTAATACGTGATTTGGAATCTCAATAACAACACTATCGTTAGTTGCTACTTCTGAATCCTCAAGGACTACTCCTTCGTATTTAATGTGTAATCTACCTTGCTCAGACCATTTGATTAAGTCAGAGTTACAAGGCATTTCTGCTCCTACCATTCTTAAGAATGAGCTTACAGAGCGGTTTCCATATCTTTCAAATTCCTTTTCAGCAACATCCGGAAGATATTGATTCAAGTAATCAAAGCTGGAAATGTACGATCCAGGTAGTGTTACCTGGCTAGGTGCTGGAGTTAAACTCACTGATCCACCTAATGAAATGTTTTGTGCCATTTTTTAATTGTTTTTTTTAAATTTTTAACTTCGTTTTTTAATCTTTAATCCTCTGCCACTATCAGGATTTACAGCTCTGAACTTTAGCCCACTTGTATTAGACATCTGTTGAGGTGTATTTCTAACGTCCATATTTATATTTTTAGACTGTTTTGAAACATTATCAACAGCATCTGCCTTGCCCTTTTCATAAAAGAATTGAGCAACCTTATCTGGGTTAAGTGCAGCACTTAAAGCCTTATGGTATCCATTTGCGTCAGTTATCATACCATCCTTATCAAGATATTTACTGATAAAATTGTTGATATCCGATTGTGAATCTTTAACAGACTTTATATCTCCAGGATTAAAAACGACTTTTTGTTCATCGAAATTGAATTCAAAACCTTTAAACTCTTCTCCAAACAATTCGTCTGTTTTCTTAAGGAAATATTCAGAACGTTTTTGATTCTGCTCCTGAACACTTTGTGACTCAGATACATATTTCTTGTAAGCATTGTAGTCTTCTAATTCCTTTTCGTTGACAGGTGACGCTGACGACTCGACAGGCACCTTGTATGTCTCCTTCAATTCATTAAAATACTTCTTTGCTTTTGCAAGCTCTCTTTTTTTTGCGATTGCTTTTTTCTTTCCTACAGACTCATCTTCTTCATCTTCATCAAACTTAAACTTGTCGTCCATTAAATAAGTAATGTCATCATCGTCTAAGTCAGACTCTGTAGCAGAATAATACTCACGCAAAACCTGGTCTGTATTCATGTCTTCATAATTCTTTTGAATTTTCATAAAGTCTTGAATACCTCTTCCAGTATCTTTTTTATATTTTAAGAATGCAGATACATCTTCTGGCAACTCTTCATTACTCTCAGTTTGAGAAAATAATTCATCAACAGAATTTATATCCTTTTCGTATCTATTTTTAATATATGAAAGAACGTCTTCTTCTTGTAACTCACGAGTTTCGCTCGCTTGTTGCTCTACAGGTTGCTCTTGAGCAGGTTCTGTAGTTGGAGTTTCCTCCACCTGCTTTTCAACAGGGTTTTCTTTTTGTTCGGCTAACTGCCCTTCAACTTCTTGAATAGACTTTTCACCTGGTCCAGGGACCGCTTTTAATTTTAATTCCATATTTAATTTAATTTATAGCGCAAAATTACGCATTATTTATATTTAATTTTTAACGTGGTTCAAACTCTGCTAAGTCAAAACCATCTAGAGTATCCTCGTTTGATTCAAAACTAATAGGCGGTAAATCTTTTTTACGTTGCTCTATTAACTTAGACTGTTGTGAGTTCTGTAAGCTAATCCTGTCAGCCTTTCCTTTCTCTCTGTTGTCTTCTCTTTTTTGTAATGTTTCGGAATCTATACCTTTAAGTTGCATGTTTAATTGAAACTCAAGTTGCATCAACTGTGTTTTTAATTGCGCTTCACCTCTAAGCTTCTCTAGTTCAAAACCTGCTTGAGCTTGTGAAATCTGCATTTTTGATTGAGTTTCCATTTGCATTTTTTGAGCAGCAACTTGAGCGGCCATCTGCTGTGATTGCATTTGTGCTTGTTGTTGTTGCTGAATCTTTTGCATTTCAAACTGCTTCTTTTCTTTTTCTTTCTTTTTACGTTTTACTTTTAGTAGCTGGTTTGCTAGTTTAACGTTCCTAACTTCTCGTATATCAATAGCATCATCAAGATCAATAGACTGACGTGATAAAGCAACCTGAATGTTTTGTTCTAACTGTTGTTTTTCTTCATCGTCTGGAGCTATTTCTATAAATATACCAAAGTCATATATATGTAAATCTTTTATTTCATTAAGTAAGTTAACATTATACTTACCAATCTGCATTGCAAACTCTTCTTTATATTCAGAATATTCTAAAGCATCAGAAACTCTACAAGATAATCCTGTAGCTAAGTCTCTAGTAATATCTATAAACCCATCAAGTATATGTCTTGTAGCTGTATTACTATTAAGTGCCGCTATTTTTTGAAGACCAACAAGTGAATTAGGATCTGGTGTAGAACCGTCTCTTGCTTCATTTAAACCTGTTACATCTCTAAGCATTTGTAGATAGTGATTATAACTACCTATTAAACTAGAAATTTTTGCTTGTCCTGAGTTTTTAGAAAGCTCCTGTATAGGAACCCTGGCATTATTAAATTCACCATCCTGAGTATAACTTCTACCAACAACAGAACCAGTTTGAAAATACAACTTAAGTGCATCCTCTGGACTGTATGTTGCTCCGTTACCAAGATCTACTTCATTTAAACCGTCCGCATCTATAAATACCCCATCCGGCACAACTTTCTGTATTACTTGTTGCAGTTTTAAATGAGTCATTTGTATAAGGTCTGCAAAAGGAACCATTCTTCTTAGTAAAGATTCTATATTTCCTTTGTACATTCTAGGTGCACAAGCCACATAGTTAGCCATTACGTTTTGTGAAGCTGACTTTGGTCTAACCATATTCTCTGACATCTGCCACTTAAGAACAATATTAGTTCCCATAACCATAACACCCTCATACCATACGTCTATATTTTTTTCTATTCTTTCAAACCCTCTCTCTTCCATCATCTCTTGTGGAGGATTAAATGTATCTTCTTTTTGTATAACCTTCTCACCTTTCTTTTTATAAACAAACTTTTTAGTTGTTTTATAGTTAAAGTATAGAAGTGTTACGCTGTCGTTATTAAATATTGAGTTGTTGTAGTACTGTGATCCTCTAAAGTAGTTATACCAGTCCTGGCTGTATTTAGATATCTCTTCTAGTTGTTCGTTTGTAACTGTTGGATCTATTTTTACAACTTCACCAATAGGCACATTTTTAACCTCACCCCAATAGAAACAATCTTTAAAATTTGGATCTTCTGTATAACTGTATACAATGTTTGCTGGATCTACATACTTAGCAACTATACCTGATCCTGCAACAAACTCGTGTTTTACAACACCAATACCTAAGGTTGTTAGGTCATATAAAGTTCTTTTACGAGTATCTTCGTATAGGTTTTCAGAAAGTATTGTATTTATAGCAGCCTCTTCAGCTAACTCTATGGATGACTTATAATCAAGTTGCATATGCAATTGTAGTTCATCATCATTCTCTGGTAAATTTTCTGGATCAGTATTAAATGCATCAACACCAAAGTCGTTTTTAATTTGACTAAGAAGATCTTTAGAAACCATATCGGCCTCTATATTCTCTTGATACTGATTTCTTTTTTCTGCAGACATTGCATCTTGTGCATATGCTTTTACATCAAACAATCTGTCTGACATACCATTAACTACAATATCTATAAATTTAGGAAGTATAGGGACAGGTGTCCAATCTAAATTCATATAAGATAAATCACCATCTACAGCCAACTCATTCTTATATTTTCCTGCTGATTGTTCAGCTCTAGCATACAACCTCAGTTTATGGAATGCATCCCATTGATTATAAAATTTAGAACTTGTGTTATCCCTTTTAAACCATTCATATTGTATAGCCTGTCCTATCTGTAACCCAAACTCCATTGTGTTCTTCGTGGAGTCAGGTACGAACTGACTTGGAAAAGAAGAGGGATTAATACTTACCTTTACGTCTTTCATGTGATTATTTGACTAAATCTTCCCTTGTTATTATATCTTGCAAAGTTAATGCTTATTTTTGATTCTTTTTTAGACTCTTGATAATTAAACTTTTGATTTGCCATTATAGCCAACCCAGAACTAATTGAAGCATCAAACTTTGTTCTATTGTTTATATCAAACCTTGCCCAGTCCTGCAAAGTCCTAGTAAAATACATTGAACCCATCTCATCTGGAGACCTATAAACACCTTCTATATCTAATCCCACATACTTTTCAATATAGGTTTCTATAGCAGAAGCATGCGCTTGTTTTACTGCTTCAGAAGTATTAGGTATTCCTCCTAGCTCTTTTTCTGTTTTAGACAACTTTCTTGTATCCTTGTCAGGCCTATTTAATGAATACCTTCTATACCCTCTATTTTTAAAGTGATAAAGTAATCTAGGTTTGTTATTTTCTGCAAGTACAGGCATACCATAAAACACACAAGCCATCAGCACATCTTCAAAAAATATTTCAGCAGTTTGTGGTCTTGCTACATACTCTAAAAAAAATTCGTTAGCAGGAGCATCGTCCATATGAAACTTAGTTAGTCCATGTAAAGCTCCATTAGAACCTCCTCCTCCAACAGTTCCTGATATATCGTAAGAGTCACACCCGAAAGAACCTACGTGTGCATTACCAGGATGTTTTACTCCTGATCTTACTTCTTTTCTATTTTGTAGGTTTTGCCCTGGTATCCAAGATATTAAGAACCTACCTTTTTGATCTGGTGTCCATACAACCTCTGTATCCTGTTCTCCATTTTTCCAATGAAAAGAACCTCTTACTAAAACCTTATCTCTAATTAAATTATCGTTATAATCTATCTGTTGATAAATTTTAGTTAAACTAAATATAGAAGACTTACTCTCATCTCTAAACGCATGTGATTCAGTTCTTGGAAACTGTCTGTAAAATTCATTAAGAGCATCAGAATCATTCTTTAACGATTTAACTTCGTTTTCCCAATACTCTATAGCACTTTGTTTTATATTATCACCCAAGGGTGTTACTGTAGATTTTGTAGGAGTTTCTAAAACAGGCATTCCATACTTATCAATAAAACCTTCTAAGTTCCATTCCATAGGAACAAACAGGTTATACATTCCGCTCTTAGTTTGTCCATTTGCATTTCTTTGGTTAGGATCAGAATCATAATACAATCTTTTAAAATTCTCACCACCCTTATCAAGAGCATTTGAAGTGGATCCCATAAGACATTTACCTATAACCCTACTACCCAAACGTAAACACGTTTTAGTTACACGCCAGTTACTTAATATATTATTAGGTCTAATCCACTTACCACTCTCATCGTGTACTAAAAGTAAAAGCTTTTCACCATCGTACGAGTTGTCATCTGTATTTTTCCAGTCAATAGTAGTATCTAAACCTGTCATACCATCCTCATCTATATCGTACATGTTCTTTTTAGTAATCTTAGAAGCTGGCACCCTATACGCTAATTCTGTTTTTGGTTTGTCCATACCATCTTGTACAGGTTTAAAAAAGAAAGGGTAGTTACTAGATATAGGCACAACCTTGTCTGTAAACATTTTTTTAGCATCTGATCCCGTTTTAGATAGTATGCCCACCCTTGCATCTTTAGCCAATGTAGCTGTATTAACACATTCTGAAGAACTCATAAATGAAAACCCTGAACGTCTTATCTTTAAATATACCATTCCAAAGCTCCTAACGTCCGCCTTACAAGCCTCCCAAAATATAAAAAATATCCTATTAGCTTCTCTAAATTCAGGATGTCCAACATCTATCTTGGTCCACTGTAAATACATATAGTGTGTACCTGTTAAGTAGGTTGGCTTACCGTTATTGTAAAACCAAAACCCTTCTTCTCTTCTATCAAACTCTGATTCAATATAGTCAACCCATCTTGATTTAAAATCTTTAGGTGATTGATTCCATTGAAAAATACTTTTTATTTTTTGTAAGTGCTTAGAATATTCGAAAGGTTCCCAGTATTGTTCCGATTTATTTTTACTTCTTTTGTATATTGTTTTAGGAATTGAAGGAAGAGCAATGTTTACACCATTTATACTCCATATTTCACCAACAGTACCGTCTTTAGATATAACAACTATATCATACTTTTCATTGTAACCATACTCAAAAGTTTTGGCTTTGTTTTTTCTTTTTAGTATACCTTCTGGTATTAGATTAACAACAGTATATAGATTTTTATTTTGCCCTTCTTTCTGCAAAGCTACTTATATTTTTAGTTTGTTCCTCTGAATCTTCTAGCAGAGCTCTTTCTGATTCTATTCTAGATAATATTTCAAAAGCATCAAATATAGCAAGCTTCTTTGTAGCTGCAGCATTCTTTAATCTATCAGCCGCTAACTCAGGAGAAAGATCATCCATATTCTTTTTTATAATATCCTCTTTAGCTACCTTAACAAGTTCGTTTACAGCAGTTTCAGCTGCCCTTATTATTTCTAGTTTTATTTTTTTAGAGTCCATTATAGCTTTATAGTTATCCAGTTAGTAAAAACTCTGTAAAGTTTTTCTCCGTCTATATTAAATTCATACTCAGCATCCGGTTTAAATGATACCTTATCACCTTCTTTTATACCATAAGATAACAATAAATTATTAGTATATTTTACGATGCCAGTTAAGGGTTGTTCTTTACCTGCACTTTTAATATAAAAATCTTCTTTATCTATAGGCTTTATAAAACAAAACTTATCTAAAGATTTCCATTGATTGTTATGTTTATATAAGAAATATTGAAAGTCATCCACCAAGAAAAGATCATCCTTAAAAAAACTCTTACCGCTTTTTTGTCTGCCTTTCATATCATAAAAATACTTGAACACATTGTGATGTACCACAAGAGTATCCCCTGGTACTATCTCACCCTTATATCCTATAGGCGTTGCAATTACCTCAGCATATCTATTAGAAACTGTATGATCTTCTTGAGAAGCGCTGGTTATAAAATCAATGCCTCCTATTTTTTTTATATTATCATACCGCCTCCCTTTATTAGGTTTTACAATGAAGTCAGTAGGAGATCTCATTTTAGAAGTTTATGTTATATTCTACAGATACAGGCATGTTGTGATTAAACTTTTTCCAAAGAAGAATCTCTCCTTTTCTTTCTATCCATATCTTGTAACAACCTGAGTCTTCTTTATATTGAATCAAGTGAATACTATACTCACCATTTAAAACATTTTGTCCATGAATGTAATGCATAGCACCAGACTTATAGTCTGCACCTATCGATATTTTTCTGATTTCCATTATGAGTTTAGCGTGTACCAGGCTCCGTTATAAGCTATAATAGTATAATAACCATTACCTCCAGATGATATAAGCTTGGTTGTAGCTCCATCTATTTGTTCGGTAGAGTTAGGATCTATTGTAACATTATTATTATTTGGTATAAGTATATGGTATACCACACCAGCGTTATCTACAGCCGTATGTAAGTTTAAAGTTATATCACCAGATGCTTCTGTTAAAACAATAACCCTAGAAGTATTCACAGGAATGCTTATAGAGGTTCCAGAAACAGCGTGTATACCTAAAGAATCTTTGTTAACAAAAGAACTTAATGATGTTACAGAAAAAGTCTTTGTAGAATTGTCTGTACTATCAGTTCCTATTAACTTGTCTTCTTTTGATACTGTTGTATCTAGTGAATAATCTTTAATCTTAGTCATTTTTTTCTTCTTCTATAGGCTCGTAAGTTCCGTCTTGAATATTTACAGATACCTTGCCATATTTTTCTTCAAGTTTTGCTTGAAACTTACTTAGGTCACTTTGTAGTTCTAAACCTTGATGTAAGATCCCGTGCTTTCTAAGCTCCATGTTTCCTATTTCTAAAGCTACTTGATTAATTTTTGAAACACTTGATTGTAATTCCTCTAAGTGTTCTTCAGAGATTTTGTTTTCTGCCATTTTATTTAATTTAATTATTATTTATTTTTTATACGTCTGTATACCCGTCGTATCTATCTAAAGTTTTTATATGCGTATAAGCCTGTATTACAACATTATCGGCATCAGCACTAACATCTCCAGTAAAATCAAAACCATCAGATATAATATACTCATATGGGTTTGCTGTTTTAGAAGCGGCGTCCTTGTATATTTTTACTTGACCACTACAATTTATTACAGAACTATAAACAGTTTCGTATACAGCTTCTTGATCTATAGTACCGTCAGAATTATAAGTAGCTGATGAAACTAAGTTTTGCGAGGAATTAATAATCTTATTTGTTTGAACATTTGAAACCATAACATATGCTTCTGATAAAACTATTCCTTTAAATGTATAACTTCCTTGTAATGCCATAACTAATATTTTTTACAAATATACTAATAATTATTTATATTATCATAGGCTTTTCGTGGCCTACAACTACATCTAAGTGTGCGTATATTGGAATATTTGCTTTAGATAGGTTGTGACAAAAGCTTAAAGTTTCTGACAGCATACCACTTTCTCCTGGTACACTGAAGTAAGGAAAAGGCATTCTCTCGTAAACACCTCTTTTGATAAGCATAAATCCCATAGCCGAAAAAGAAACCCTTATAACACCTGAATTGTTTTTTATATAATCTACATCTATTCTTTTGTTATTAGTATCAAAACAACCAAGTAAATTTGTGTTTTCTATTCTGTAAAGCCCTGTAATTACTTCTTTTTTTGCTTTTAAAAGTTTTTCAAAATGTTCAGGGTTAAATACCATGTCAGAATCAATCCACATTATATAATCATAAGTAGTTTCACTAAATGGATTCAAGCAAATGTTACAAGTACTTTCAGGGTTAATCATAAGACAGGAATATCTAGCCAAGTGAACTATAGAAGTGTATCCATTACTAAGTTCTGCTTGAATATTATTTTTATGACAATACTTTAAAAGCCTTGTCCATGAAGTTAAAAAGTTATTACTGAAATTTCTTCCAGGTATGCAAAATATTATTTTCATTTAATTTAATTTAACACATTTGTGGGTAACCTGTATCCACAATACCTTGATTTGTTGATATTTTTATATATGTTCTATTTCCAACACCACTTGCTGCCGGAGGTATTGTATAATATCCTGCTGGTAGCACACTTGTACCTGCACTGTCAGAATAACAGGTATCTCCTGCCGTTGGGTATTGACCACTACCGTCATGATAATAGGTTTGATTCATTGTGTGTAAGGTACCATTAAAATTACAGTTTTCTAAAAACACTCCCATGTCTGATGAGGTGTATGATGTTAAAGAAACACATTGTTGAAAGTTTGACACGATACCAGAGTCGCTTACTTGCATAACATAATCGGTATACGTTGCTGTTACATTGTTAACACAATTACCACCCCCATAGTTACCTATTTTAATCCATCTATTGTTAGCGTCTAAAACAGTATTTAGAGTACAGTTAGAATATAAAAAGTATAACGTAGTTCCATTTCCTAATGTGCCTGTGTAACCAATAGAAGTGCAGGTTGAAACAGTATTTGTGCTAGAACAAGCTGCTGACTTGCTTGCGTGACCAATATCATTTGTTCCGTTATCACCGTTACCAACACCACTAACTGATGGAGACCAGCTAAATTCATTTATTGTTTGTGCACTATAATCGTGGTCATAACCATACCATTCACTCATTTGATGAGCTACGGCTGTATTTGGATGTTGTGGAGAAGCAGTGTTTGTAGTGTCATAAGAATTACCAGATCCATTTGTATTACCTCCGTTTACAAGGTCATACATTGATATAGGGTTTGTTATACCACTACTCGAAGAATAGTCATCGTGAACCTTTTCTTTGGATAATCCCAGCATTGATAATGTTCCACTACCCGGTACTGCCATTATTTATTACAATTACATTTGTTAGACTTTAATTCTTCTATTTCAGCTTTTAATTCTTTTATAGCTTCGATAAATACACCAGCCATTTTACCATAATCAACTCCATAAGTATCATTATTTTTATCATAATCAACAACTTCTGGCAATACTTCTTTAACCTCTTGAGCTATAACACCAATTTTATCTGACTTATCATCAATATCAGTTCTATTATAACTAACACCTCTTAATTTAGACACTTTTTCTAAACCATTGTC
>Ga0208792_1000270_pt1 | contig 21571 bp, 29 predicted proteins | sample 14_taG_FD_184087 | JGI IMG/M metagenome (GOLD analysis project Ga0208792, IMG submission 184087) | Marine viral communities from the Subarctic Pacific Ocean - 14_ETSP_OMZ_AT15311 metaG (SPAdes) (version 2) | ecosystem: Environmental > Aquatic > Marine > Oceanic | place: Pacific Ocean | collected...
GATGGGTGCGATGCGTCCTCCGCAGGGTGTTCCTATGCAGGGTCCACCACCTGTAGCGGGTCCGGGTCGTTTAATTGGTGATAATGCGAGTGTTGGAAGTGCTCCTGTTCAGATGATGAATGGTGGGGTTGTTCCGATATTTGGTGGTTTAGGTAGGTACTGATGTTAGAGGATGCTGTAAAGTTGTGGACTACGACTTCGCCTTACAGTGAATTTCGATCAGCGACTATATCGTGGCGTTTATTGCCTGCGATTTTGCACAATCAAATACGTTTATTTTATCGTGATGGTGAGTGTGTTGGTTTGATTACTTGGGCTTTTATGACGCGTGATGAATTTGAGAGTCGAGATTACAGTGGTGAAGAGATTTTTTCTCGTGATAGAGGTGATGTTATGGTTTTTGTTGATATGATTGCGCCGCGTGGTCGGAGTGATGTATTGTGGATGTGCAAAGAGATGCGCAAGCAATTTATTACTCAGTATCCTGAAGTGAGAGAAGTTTTGGCGCATAGAGGCAAACGAAGCGGGTCTTTCCCGAATAAAGGTGTATGGCATGAAAACGCTGCTTGATTTACTAGGTATTAACCCTTTGCGTCCGAACGTTGCGTTTGGCGGTGATGACGGTGGTGGGGGCGGCGGCGGTGGCGGCTCTGACAGCGGCTCATCTTCTAGCAGTAGTAGCTCCACTACGACTACTGACATTCCTGTTTATGACAATTACTATGATGCGATTGATGCTGAGGGTGTTGGCGCTACGGTTAATATTGGCGGTAACATAGTTAGTGCTGAGACGGCTGATGGTTATACTGGTAGTTCGAACACTCCGACTTCTTTTGCTGATGATTTTACTGCGGCGGCTGACGCGGGTGACATTAGTTCGTTCATGCCACCTACGAGCACTTACACGCCTCCTGCGAATAACAACAACGACAATGACAACGATAGCAGTTACAACGACTTTGCGGCGACTTACGATGCGGCGGCAGCGGCGGCTGATGCTGATCCTTATGGGATGACTACGGCTGACGGCTACATTACGTCTGGTGGTTTGGGTGTTGACGTTATTGAGGGCAATGACGGCCCTATGTATGTTGGTTATGACCCTTCTGGTGACACGACTGAGAATTTAACTGTAACTGGCATATCCCCAGAGGATTTAGCCGAAAGCACTGCGGGTGTAACTTCTTCTGAATTTGCTGATCTTGTTGATCCTGTTGTTTCGACTGGTACTGGTACAAGTGGTTTGGACGCGAGTGATCCGCTTGATCCATTTGGCGGTGCTGGCGCTGATGTTGGCGCAAGCACTGAGCTAGACACTACAACCAGCGGCTATGAGAATGAGGCTTACGGCGGTGCTATAGAGGATTTTTATAATGACGGTGGGTTTAATCCGCCTTCAAATGACGATTCATATCCAGATACGCCTCCACCGAGCGTAGCGCCTCCTGCGCCACCCGCTCCTCCTACATTTTATGACGCTGTTGGCAACCCTTATGGCTCTCAGGAAGAAGCAAATGCGGCTGATGCAGCGGCAGAAGCTGCGGCGGCACAGGCGGCGGCTAATATGGCGGCGGCTTTTGATGAGCCTACTCCTGCTGAGATTGCGGCGGCGAACGCTGCTGCCCAGCGCGAGGCGTATGACGAAGATGAGTTTACGGTTATGTCACAACCTGTTGCTCCAGCGGCGTCGAATGTGCCTTCTAGTTCTGACATAAGTTATGCGGATATTTTAAGTAGTGCTGGTGTTTCTGATGAAGAGATTGACAGTATGCGTGAGAACATACTGAGTGGCACGACTGACACTGATTCTGATGGGTTAGACTTTAGTTTCTTGGATGAGACGAATGAGCTTTTATCTGAGCTTGGCGTTGATCCGATTGATGTTGATGCTTTGAGTAAGGTTGGCGACACGGGTATTAACCTTGAGGGCGCTAATACAGCACCTGCCGCTGTAACTGAGATGGCTATTGGCGGTGATGATGCTCCGATCACTTATGATGGTGATCAGGCGGCAGGTGCTTCTGGTGCTTTAGACAGTGGTCGTTATGACTTTGTTGATGATTTGCCTGATGATGCGTTAGATTTTGTTAATGACGTTGGAGCCACTGACGACGATCTTGCTACAGACTTTAGTACAGTTTCCACTGACACTGAAAAAGATTTAGCGTTTCAAGATTATCTTGATGGCTTGGTTGATAGAGACTTCACTGACCCTGAGCAAACTGGCTTGGAGGCGTTTGAAACGGCTCAGTATGACGCGGGTGACTTCACAGACAACAACACTGTTGATGATTTCATGACTGGAAAGACAACCAGTGAAATTCAAGCCATTGAAGATGCGGCAGATATTTTTCAGAATGAAGGCGCTGAGGCTCTTGGTGATTTCAGAATGGATTTAGACATGAGTCCCATTGAGCCTTCAGTGGCTTCTGACGAAGCACTAGCTCGTGCTGAGGCTGACATGAACGCCTTAGACAGTCTATCTGAGCAAACCAATGTTGGCACTGGCGCTACTGAAGCGAGCGATATACCCACCATAGAAGAGATTAATCAGACTGCCTCCACGGTTACTGGTAAAACTGGTTCTGAATTGTATCTATCTGCTATGGAGAAGGTATCTGATCCTAGCTACGATCCTAATAACAGCAACTTAACAACTGAAGAGCAATATGCCCTTTATGGTGCTCGCGGTAGAGCGCCGAATGCGGCTGAGACGGCTTATCTGAATGACTTGTTGAGTGATGCTCGACATAAAGAGGATGGTCCTATTGGCTCTGACGGAGAGCCTATTTACAAAGCTGGTGATTATGTAACTGATCAGAGCTTTATGGATCAAGCTGGAGACGTTATCGTTAATTTAATTGATACGTTCTTGAATCCATTTAGCATCTTTGGCGATCAGTTCACCATTTCTGGGAACAACAAAGCATTTGTTGAGAAGCAACTTGAGGCTTACAAAAACGGTGGAACGTTTATTTACGCCGAGGACGGCAATACTGTTATCGGAGTTGCCGAGCCTAATTACGATGCGAGTGGTGATGGTAATAACGATACTGTTGTCTTTAACGACGATGGAACCACAACAGTTGTAAACCGCCTAAGTGAAACGGATGTTAACATTGTAAACAACGACGACAATGATGATAACGATATTAGCGTTGTTGACTCTACAAAGAACTATCAAAACACTGAGGACGGCGTTGTTATAACCACGCCTACAGTAGAAGTTGATAATGACGACGACAACATTCCGATTTGTGAAGAGGGCTTTGAGTTCGATCCAGTAGAAGGCATTTGTATGCCTATTGATGAAATAGGCGATGGCACTGGTGGTGGCAAAATTAAGCTCAAGAAAAGACCTACACGAGAGACTGATCCAACACCTACGCCTACTCCAACGCCTACGCCTGATGTGGGTGGATTAATTATTCGCCAACCTCAATTTAAACGCAACGGTGGTGTTGTAACGCGTAACATTGATAAGTTTGCCAATGGCGGTGTTGTGACTCCGAATATTGATAATTTCTTAGGTGGAATGAGACGATAAAATGAATGACCTTAGCGACTTTTCCAAGTTTCTAACAGACGAGGAGTTAGCTAAGGTTGCTCCGATGCTTGAGCGTTTGAAGACGCTTGATAATCGAACTGAGAAGCAAAATACATTTATGAATTTTGTAAAGCATGTTTGGCCTCAGTTTATTGAGGGCAGGCATCATAAGATTTATGCTGAAAAATTACAAGCTGTAGCGGATGGTAAGTTAAAACGCTTAATTATTAACATGCCCCCGCGTCATACCAAGTCAGAGTTTGCGAGTTATTTATTCCCGACTTGGCTGATGGGCAGACGACCTGATTTGAAAATTATTCAAGCAACGCACACGGCTGAATTGGCTGTTGGCTTTGGTCGTAAAATTAAAAACTTAATTGAGAGCGAGGATTTTAAAGATGTTTTCCCGAATGTTAGTTTGGCTACAGACGCTAAAGCGAGTGGTCGTTGGAGTACCAATGGCGGTGGTGAATATTATGCGGTGGGTGTGGGCGGCGCTTTGGCGGGTCGCGGCGCGGATTTGGCGATTATTGACGACCCCGTTTCGGAACAAGACGCGTTAAGTGTTACTGCCTTAGATAACATTTACGAGTGGTACACATCTGGTCCCAGACAGCGTTTACAGCCCGGTGGTGCGATTATTATCGTTATGACCCGTTGGAGTATTCGTGATCTGACTGCGAAGGTTTTAAGCAAGCAGAGTGAAAAAGGTGCTGATAAGTGGGAGATTGTAGAGTTCCCCGCTATCATGCCGTCTGGCGACCCGTTGTGGCCTGAGTATTGGACGATTGATGAACTTGAAGGCGTTAAGGCGTCTATTCCTGTTGCCAAGTGGAACGCTCAGTATATGCAGAACCCTACTGCTGAAGAGGGTGCGATTATCAAGCGTGAGTGGTGGAACATTTGGGAAGACGAAGACCCACCCGCTTGCAGCTATATTATCCAGAGTTATGACACTGCGTTTAGTAAGTCTGACAGGGCTGACTACAGTGCGATTACGACTTGGGGTATATTCCATAATGATGAGACACGAGAGGATCATATCATCCTTTTGGACGCTGAAAGGGGTCGCTGGGAGTTTCCAGAACTCAAAGAAGAGGCGTTAAAATCTTACAAATTATATGAGCCTGACATGGTTTTAGTGGAGCAAAAAGCCAGTGGAATGCCATTAACTCAAGAGCTTCGCAGAATGGGTATTCCTGTAACACCATTTACTCCGAGCCGCGGTGCTGATAAGTTTACTCGTATGCACGCCTGTGCGCCTGTGTTTGAAAGTGGCATGGTGTGGGCACCTGAGACGAATTTCTCAGATGAAGTTATGGAAGAATGTGCGGCATTTCCCAATGGTGAACATGATGACTTGGCGGATTCGATGACTCAGGCTATACTACGTTTCAGACAGGGTGGTTTTATCACCACTCCGAGTGATTATGATGATGAAGAAGAGGCTGCTTTTATGCGGCGTAAACGAGAATATTATTAGGAGGCTTTTATGGCTGATCAAAAACAAGCAATTATGAAAGCTCTGAAGCAAGCTATGGGCGGTGCGCCGATGAGTTCACCTCGACCAAAGATGCGTCCAACTGGTCTTGCTAGGGGTATGGATGCAACTCCAGCGGAGATTGCGGCTTTAGAGCGTGGCAATCGTATTCAGATGATGGAAGGCCGTGAGAACGAAGAAATTCTTAAAGGCGAAAAAGCTATCTCAGACGCTGATAAAATAAAAATGCTTGAAATGATGATGAGACGCATGAAGAAGTCTCCTGCTGGCATGATGAAGGGCGGCAAGGTCATGAAGTATGAAGACGGCGGCGCTGTGAAAAAGAAAAAAGTTAAGAAACCAAAGATGGGCTGTGTCATGAAGGGGCGCGGCGGCAAATATAAAGGACAAAGCTAATGCCAAATATGCCAAAAAAATATAAAGGATTTTCAAAGTTACCTGAAGCGGTTCAGCAAAAGATGGACCCTGAAGCGGCTATGAAGTACATGGAAGGCGGCGCTGTTAAGAAATATATGGGCGGCGGTGCTGTTAAGAAATACGGTAATGGTGGCAACGTTGAAAAAGACGGCGTTATGTATGAGCATGATCCAGAGCCTCAAAAGGCTTCTACGAAAGGTGGCACAGGTTCTGGTCGCGCTCGTGGTTGTGGTGCAGCAATTAGCGGAACCAGATTTTCTGGAGTAAAATAATGGCTAAAATCATCATTAACATTGATATGGAAGAATTGAAGTCTGGCGTTAATCAACTCGTTGATGATGATATGTACGAAGATGATATGATGGAAGAGGAGATTTCTTGCCCTCTATCAACTCAAGATTCGTCTATTAACGATGAAAATCGTGAGTCTGCAATTAAAGATCAAGATTACGGTGCTGCTGAAGGTGACAAGAATGTATGCGGCACCTGTGCTTATTATGACATTCGCGCTTCTGTTTTGGACTGCATTGATAACGGAATAGGGATGAAAGAAGACGTTCCTGTGGGTTACTGCACCGAATTAGACTTCACATGTATGGCGGAAAATGTCTGCAACTTGTGGAAAAAGGGTGGCCCTATTACAGACTTTGATAACATTAATACTCTTGAGCCGATTGAGGGTAACGAGAGGGACATTTTCTAATGGCTATTGAGCAAGGTTTAGGTGCTGGCGGCACCCCCGAAGAACCAGTGGTTGAAGACACAACTCGTATGCAGGAAATACCTGAGCTTCCAGCAACTCCGGGGATTACTGAATTTGATGATGGCAGTGCGGTTGTTGGAGAGTACGAGGAAGAGGGCGAGCCTGTAACTGACGTTCCTTTTGATGGCAACTTGGCAGAAGTTATCGCGGAAGACGAGCTTTTGTCTATATCTTCCGATATTGTTAACGCAATTGAAGATGACTTTGCGGCACGGCAAGACTGGGAAGATACATACAAAAAAGGATTAGAGTTCCTTGGTATGAAGACTGAAGAGCGTAGTGAGCCTTTTGAGGGTTCGTCTGGCGTTATTCATCCTTTGCTTGCTGAAAGTGTTACGCAGTTCCAAGCGCAGGCTTATCGTGAGTTATTGCCTGCCACTGGACCTGTTCGTACCGCCGTTGTTGGCGCACAGAATGAAATGCTTGTTAAGCAGTCTGAGCGCGTCAAAGACTATATGAATTATATGATTACATATGAAATGGAAGAGTACGATCCTGAGTTGGATCAGATGCTGTTTTATTTACCTGTAATTGGATCAACATTTAAGAAGGTTTACTTTGACCCGCTCAAAGGGCGTGCGGTCAGTAAGTTTATTCATGCTGAAGATGTGATTGTGCCTTACGGCTCTACTGATCTTATGTCTTCTCCGCGAATCACGCATCGTTTGAATATGGATTCGAATGATGTTCGCAAGCTACAGCTTGTAGGATTTTACAAAGACATCGAACTTCCAAGTTCTTCTAACTATGACGAAGCGTCTATGGGTGAGGTCGAGGAGTCTATTGATGACATTCAAGGCGTACATCCATCTGGACCGTCTGAGGATATAACTCTTTATGAAGTTCATACGTCCTTAGACATTGAAGGTTTCGAGGATATGGGTGAGGACGGCGAGCCTACAGGCTTGCGACTTCCTTACATCGTCACGATCATTGCCGATTCTGGTGATGTACTATCCGTTCGTAGGAGCTACGAGGAAACTGATCCGATGAAGCGTGCGAAGCAATACTTCGTGCATTACAAGTTTCTTCCGGGTCTTGGTTTTTATGGCCTTGGCTTAACACATATGATTGGTGGTTTAGCCCAAGCATCTACGTCTATTTTGCGTCAATTGATTGATGCAGGAACGCTCTCCAACCTACCAGCAGGCTTTAAAGCCCGTGGTGCTCGTATTCGTGATGAAGATTCTCCCCTTCAACCGGGCGAGTTCCGCGACATTGATGTAGTTGGAGGCACCCTGCAAGGCTCATTGATGCCCCTCCCCTTCAAGGAGCCTTCAGGGACGCTTTATAACCTTCTAGGAACGCTTGTGGATGCTGGACGTAGGTTCGCATCTATGGCTGACATGAAGGTCGGTGAGATGAGCGGTGAGACGCCAGTGGGAACCACTATGGCTATTATGGAGCGTGGGACAAAGGTTATGTCTGCGATCCATAAGCGTTTGCATTACTCTCAAAAGATTGAGTTCAAGCTACTTTCCAAGATTTTCGCTGAAACTGTTCAGGCGTACCCGTATCCTGCTGATATGCAGATGGGTCCAGAAATCTTTGTGCAGGATTTTGATTCTCGCATTGACGTTCTACCTGTGTCTGATCCAAACATTTTCTCTATGTCCCAGCGTATTGCGTTGGCACAAACAGAATTACAAATGGTTCAGTCAAACCCACAGATACACGGCGGTCCACAGGGCTTGTATCAAGCGTACCGCAAAATGTACGAGGCTCTTGGTGTAACTAACATTGATGGCATACTGCCACCACCCCCACCACCTCCTCCTCCTGTAAATCCTTCTAAGGAAAACCAGAACGCTCTTATGGGCGCTCCTTTACAGGCATTCCCACAACAAGATCATGAGGCTCACATAGAGGCTCACATGGCGGTCATGTCCACTCCAGCTATGCAACTTAACCCCAATGCTATTATGGCCCTACAAGGCCACATACAGGAGCATATAGGGCTACTTGCGGAGGCACAGGCGCAACAGGAGGTCATGAGCCAGATTCCACCTGAGCAAATGCAGATGATGCAACAACAGGCAATGATGCAACCACCACCTCCTCCGGGGCAACCTCCGATGGACCCACAGCAACAAATGATGCAGCAAATGCAGCCTCAAGTTGATGCGATGGCGGCTCAAATTATTGCTGATCTGACTGAAGAGCTTGTTCAGGCTATGACGCCAGAAGAGCAAAGCGATCCTTTGGTGGATATAAGAAACCAAGAGCTTCAACTGAAAGCCGCAGATATGCAGCGCAAACAAGAAGAGTTTGACGCGAAACAGGCATTCAATGAAGAGAAAGAGCGCAGTGACGTACTCATAGCACAACAGCGTATTGATGTGTCCGAAGCCGCTCTGGACGACAAAACCAGAATTGCTGAAGAGAGATTGCAGACACAACGTGACATTGCTTCTCTAAACGCAATGAGCAAAGGATAGTATCATGACATCAACTGTTAGAGCGAAAATGGCGCAACAGGAAAAAGAAAAGAAGGTAGCCCAACGGCTATCTGAAACTCCTGTGGAAATGGTAAGGGCGCGTAATGAGGACGGACACTTCATCAAAGATGACCCAAGCACGCCAGAAAACGAAGCGTGGGTTAAAAAACCAAAAGCCAAGAAAAAGCCAGCCGCAAAGAAAAAAGCAGCCAGCAAAAAGTCTAAGTCGGTTTAGTAAAGCGGCAAGACCCCAGAAGTTCCAAGGAATTTTCTGACTTTCTGGTATTTGTACTTGTGTTTCCCGTACATTAGCATACTATATGCTGTATGGACGCACTTAATCTTGCAGAATATTTATACAAAAGCATACGCGAGCGCGATGTGCGTCTTAAAGATAAGCTCGCGGATGGTTCGATACAAACTTTCGAAGAGTATCGGTACATCGTAGGTGAAATACGCGGCATGGCCTACGTTGAAGATGAACTTAAAGCCGCGATGAAAGGCATAGAGTACGCAGATGACTAGCAAGTTATTTGTGCCTGATCACGTTGCGAAGGCAGCGCAAAAGGCCATAAGAGAAAACCCAGAGATGCCAAAGCCTATTGAAAATGCTTTTGGTAAAAGCTCAGAAAACAAAAACGAAGATGATCCATCACAGATGGAGTCTTCATCACTTGAAAGACTGCCACAGCCTACAGGCTATCGCGTTCTTATCATACCATACTATCCTAGCGAGAAAACAAAGGGTGGAATTATCGTTCCAGACGCCGTTCGTGAGCGTGAATCCTTTGCTACCGTAGCGGCTTATGTCGTTAAGTTAGGTCCCGATGCTTATGCTGACACCCAGAAATTCCCAAATGGTCCTTGGTGTAATGAGAAAGATTGGGTTCTTATAGGAAGATATAGTGGAAATAGGTTCAAAGTGGAAGGTCTTGAGGTTCGTATCATAAATGACGATAATATTATTGCTACGATTCTTGACCCCAAGGACATTTCGTATGTATAAGGTAAGGGAGAACAAGGAAAATGGCTATGGCTGAAGATATTCGTGAAGACGAAGATTTTGAAAATGGCGCATCTGTTGAAGTTGAAGATGACAGCAGTGACGACGAATATGAGGTTTCCGCATCGGATAGTGATGAGGAAGAAACCCGAACAAATGTTCGTAAAAAATCTAATGGCGATGATGAGCTAGAAAATTACAGCGAATCCGTCCAACGTCGAATTAATCAATTAACTGCGAAACGCAAGCAGGCTTCAGAAGAAGCTCAAGCCGCGGTTCAGTATGCTCAAAACATGCAGCAAGAAAACGCTCAGATGAAACAGCGTTTGCAGCAAATGAGTGTAGGATATAACTCCGAAACTGAAAATCGCTTAAAAGCTCAAGAAGTTCAAGCAACTCGTGCTTATACTGAAGCCAGTGAATCTGGAGATTATGAGAAAGCCGCGAAAGCGCAACAGGCATTGTCTCAAATTGCTGTAGCTAAAGAAAAAGTTCGAGTTCAAAAAATTAAGTTGCAACGTCAACAGCAAGCCGCACAGCAGGCACCTAGACAACAGCAACAGCAACAACAACCACAGCAACAAGTACAGGCACAACAGGCTCCACAGCCCCGTGATCCTAAGTTAGAAGGCTGGTTGGAAAAGAATTCTTGGTTTGGAAATGACCGCATCATGACGCGTGCGGCTCAAGCAATCCACGAACAACTTGTTTTGGAAGAGGATTTCGATCCTACGTCAGACGATTACTACAAAGAAATCGACTCTCGTATGCGTAGAGAAATGCCCCAAAAATTTAATCGGGAGAGGCGGTCCAACGCTCAGACTGTTGCTCCTGCGTCCAATGGACGGTCAGTAAAATCAGGGCGGAAAAAATCGGTTGAATTAACACCGGGTCAAGTGGCGTTTGCGAAAAAGATGAGGATTCCTCTGGATAAGTACGCAAAAGAAGTCGCAAAAATTGGTAACAGGAGAGAGTAAAATGGCAGACAGGACACCACGCGAATCAAACACGCGGGATCGCGCAGAGCGCGTTCAAGAATGGCGACCCGGCTCTGCTTTGGAAGCCCCTGAACCACCTATCGGTTATAAACACCGTTGGATACGCGAATCTGTAATGGAATTCGACGATAAAACAAACGTTCATAAGAAACGGCAAGAAGGTTGGGACCTTGTTCGCGCTGAAGAGTATCCCGATTATTTAGGGCCTGTAGTAGATGAGGGACGCAACGCTGGCACTATTGGTGTTGGTGGTCTTGTTCTCGCTCGTATCCCTGTCGAAATGGCTGATCAGCGGAATAAACATTATCAAGGTGTTTCAAAAAATCAACTGGACGCAGTGGATCGTGACTGGATGCGTGAAAACAACCCAGCCATGCCAAAGCTAAGTCCTCAACGTAAATCTTCCGTTTCTTTCGGACAGAAAGGACGCGGAAACTCTGAAGGAGAGTAAAGATGTCTAATCAAGACGCTGCTTTCGGCCTTCGCCCTGTCAAAACGAGCACTAGCTCGCAGCGACAAAATCGGTATCGTATCGCTTCTGGATATGCTACGAGTATTTTCCAAGGTGACTTAGTTTTAGTCGCCACTGATGGAACTATCACTCGTGCTCCAGCAGGGGGTACTGCTCTGATTTTAGGCGTATTTAACGGCTGTTCATATGTAGACCCAAATGGCAATATTGTTTATTCAAACTATTGGCCTGCGAGTGCAACTGGGACGGACATTTTCGCAAATGTCATTGACGACCCAAGTGCTACTTTCGAAATCCAAGCTGACGCTGCATTCCCTGTAGCTGATTTGTTTGGTAATTTCGACATTGTTGACGCAACAGCAGGAAGTACCGTAAGTGGTAATTCTCGCACTGAAATTGATGTCACAACTGGCGCAACTACGGCTGGTCTGCCACTTAAAGCCATCGACATTTCTCAAGACCCTGAGAATAGCGATGTTTCATCGGCGAACACTAACGTGATCGTTAAAATCAACAACCACTTGTTCAGTGCTGGCACTGACGGTCTAGCATAAGGAGATTAAGTTATGGCTATTTCACGTTCACAACTGGTCAAAGAGCTAGAACCGGGCCTCAATGCGCTGTTCGGTATGGAGTATGATCGCTACGAAGGCGAACATGCTGAAATCTTTGACACAGAAACTTCAGACCGTGCGTTTGAAGAAGAGGTCATGCTCGTCGGATTTGGGAATGCTCCCACAAAATCCGAAGGGTCTGGCGTCGAATTCGACAATGCAAATGAAGCATACACTGCTCGTTATTCACACGAAACAGTTGCGCTTGCATTCGCTTTGACGGAAGAGGCTATCGAAGATAACCTGTATGACCGTCTTGGTGCTCGCTATACGAAGGCGCTTGCGCGTTCTATGGCTCACACTAAGCAGGTTAAAGCGGCTTCAGTATTAAACAACGCGTTTAATGCTAATTTCGCTGGTGGTGACGGTGTTGAGCTTTGTTCAACAGCACACCCACTTGCAGGTGGCGGCACTTTCCGCAACGAACCATCAACAGCGGCTGATCTCAACGAAACTTCGTTGGAAAATGCGTTGATTGATATTTCGACCTTCGTAGATGAGCGTAACATGATTATTGCTCTGCGCGGCACAAAAATGATTATTCCACCACAACTGCAATTCGTTGCAGATCGTTTGTTGGAATCAACATTGCGTGTTGGCACAGCCGATAATGATGTAAACGCAATTCGTAACATGGGTATGCTTCCAGAGGGTTACACTGTGAACCACTTCTTGACAGACCCAGATGCGTTTTTCATCAAAACTGATGCTCCAAATGGCTTCAAACACTTTGAACGCTCACCAATGCGTACAAACATGGAAGCTGATTTTGACACAGGCAACATGCGCTTTAAAGCTCGTGAGCGTTATAGCTTCGGCTATTCCGATCCACGCGCTGTATTCGGTTCTCCGGGTGCATAAAGTGTGTTACAGTTAGAGAGGTAGTTCATACCTCAATCCTAACTTGGAGGGGTCACTTCGGTGGCCCCTTTCTTTTTTTTAAAACTTGGTGTATCTTGGTGCTGAACAATACTGTTCAAGTAAATCTATATATTCTTGTGTCCTTGCAAGCACAGGAAGTTGACCTCGGACACGAGAGGAGAAAAACATGGCAACCACACATTTTTCAGGCCCAGTGCAATCGACAAACGGCTTTGAAGTTCCAGTTGTAGAAACTGCTGATCTTCCTGCTTTTGCTGACACAACTGTAGGCACAGTTTATATCGTAAGTGACAACGGCGCGGGTAATAACGAATATTGCTTGGTTATCAACACAGGTGCTGCTTGGGTTACTGCTGTTGGCGCTGCACTATCTTGATAGGAGGCTAACATGGCAGGTCCAGTAAAGGCATATAATTGGGCGCAGGGTACATCTGCGGCTGTTGTTGGTCCTGCTCGTTCTCGTATTCGTCAAATTGTAATTTATGCAGCCGCAGCAGGTGCTTTTACGATTAAAGATGGTAGCGGTTCGGGCGATACACTGATTACGCAAACTTTTACAGCAGGGATGCACCACTTAAACATTCCTGATGACGGCATTCTTGCCACAAGTGGTGCGTATGTCAGTGCTTTCACGGGATCAAGCAACGAACTGACATTATTTTTGTCATAAGGAGATTTGGATGGCTGGTAATGAAGTCAAAGCGGTTCACAGACACGACTCTGGATTGTTTGCTTCAGGTCGTGGTCGTTTGAAGGGCTTTATTATAAATCATGATACAGGCGCGACAGATCAGGCATTAATTTATGACAATGCTTCTGCCGCGTCTGGAACTATTGTTTTGGAGTTAGATGAGTCTGGAAAAGGCGTTTTTGGGATGGAAATTCCGGGAGATGGAATAATTTTTGAGAATGGGCTTTTTGGAAATATTCCTAGTGGTGTCACTCTAACTTTATTTGTGCAGAGGTAACATGGCTCGTAAAAAAGAAAATCCAATACGCAAAACCACTGGCAAAGGCGGTAATTACCGCAAAACTAAATCAGGGGCTGGCATGACCAAAAAAGGTGTTGCCGCGTATAAGAAAGCAAATCCCGGCTCTAAGCTGAAGACTGCCGTGACTGGTAAGGTCAAAAAGGGCAGTAAAGCGGCAAAGCGGCGCAAATCTTATTGCGCACGCTCGGCTGGACAGATGAAAAAGTTTCCAAAAGCGGCAAAAGACCCAAATAGCCGCTTGAGGCAAGCAAGAAAACGGTGGAAGTGTTAAATGGCGATGAGCCGTTCACAGATGGGGCAGCAAGTCACCAAGCCGCCTATGAAGAGGAAGAAAAATGCCAAAGGACGCGTGCTACAAAAAGGTAAAAGCAAGGTACAAGGTGTTCCCAAGCGCATACGCAAGCGGCGCAATCGCAAAGTGCCGAAAAGTCGGCGCTAAAAACTGGGGAAACAGCAAGAAAAAGCCTGTAAAGAAGGCTATGGGAGGCGTTATTGAGCCTTCTAACGAGTTTCGCAAGCGTCCAGTTCGTAGAATGTTAAGGGGTGGTGAAGTAGTCGCAAATGGTTGCGGAAAGGTGATGTCTGGTCGCCGCAAAGTGACGAAGAAAAGCTGATGGCGGTTAGAAAAACAAAAAAAGGCGCGGCTTTAAAGCGTTGGTTTAAGGAAGATTGGAAAGATGTGCGTACAGGCAAGGCTTGTGGTCGCAAAAAGGGTGAAAAACGTGGGACACCTTACTGTCGCCCAAGCAAACGTGTAAGCTCCAAGACCCCGAAGACAGCTTCGGAGATGACAGCGAGCGAAAAGCGTAGTAGAGTAGCACAAAAGAAGAGAATTGGGCAACCTGCGGGTAAACCTCGGAGGGTAAAGGCTCTTAAAAGGAAGAAGAAATGACAGTATCAGGCTCAACAGACTTTGAATTAGACGTAGCCGACTACGTTGAAGAGGCTTTTGAGCGTTGCGGCTTGGAAGTTCGCACTGGATATGACTTAAAAACAGCAAAAAGGTCTATGAACCTTATGTTTGCTGACTGGGCTAACCGCGGCCTCAATCAATGGACTATAGCTGAAAAGAACCTAACAGTTGTTCAAGGAGACGGCACTTATGACCTTGGAACCTCCACAATAGACATATTATCCCTTGTTGTACGTCGAGATGGCACAGATTACGCCTTAGATCGCATAAGTAGGGACGAATACCTTAATATCCCAACAAAATCCACAACAGGTCGTCCAACGCAGTATTTCGTTGATAGATTGATAAATCCTGTTCTAAAAATGTGGCCTTTGCCCGATAATAGCACTGATGTGGTGTATTATAACGCCTTAATACGCCTAGATGACGCCGATACTTACACAAATACGGTGCAAGTTCCCTTCCGTTTTTACCCTGCTTTGGCGGCTGGTTTGGCCTATTATATCAGCATAAAACGCGCTCCAGACCGCTCTCAACTCCTAAAAACGGTGTATGAAGAGGAAATAGGTCGAGCAATGGATGAAGATAGAGATCGCGCATCCTTTAGAGTAGCCCCTGATTTAAGGAATTACCGTTATGTCTAAGTATGCCACAGGAAAGTGGGCATATGGCATATCTGACCGCTCTGGCTTCAGATACAGGCTCAGAGACATGCGCAAAGAGTGGAATGGCCTTCTTGTGGGCAAGGATGAGTGGGAAGCGAAGCAACCACAACTAGAGCCTCTTCGTGCCACTCCTGACCCCCAAGCATTGCGCAATCCACGGCCTGAACAAAACATTCCGCAACAAGACAATATACAATGGGGCTGGAATCCGGTAGGAATGGCATACGATGGGGGTTTAACCCCAAATAATTTAGTTGCTACTGGCTCTGTTGGTAGCGTTACGGTGAATATATCATGAGCTTTACATACGCACAATTAAAGACCGCGATTCAAGACTATACTGAAAACACAGAAACAACTTTTGTGAACAGTCTTGATATTTTCATCAAAAACACTGAAGAACGAATACTTAAAATAGCTCAGTTAGAGGTATTTAGGAAAAATCAATCTGGAAACATGGCAGCAAACAACCAATTCCTTGCCCTTCCCAGCGATTATTTGGCTCCATACAGCCTTTCTTTTACAAGTGGGGGCAACAAAGAGTTTGTTTTATTCAAAGACGTAAACTTTGTTCAGTCATTTAACCCGAACAATTCTACGTCTGGCGCTCCTAGATACTATGCGCAGTTCGATATTGATAACTTTATTCTAGGCCCAACTCCAGATGCGGCTTACGATGTCGAGCTTCACTATTTCTATCGTCCAGCAAGCCTAACTGCTGGTGCTGAAGATGGAACAACATGGTTAAGCACAAATGCTTCTGTTTCAATGCTGTATGGCTCTTTGATTGAAGCATATACATTTATGAAGGGTGAGGCTGATCTAGTTCAAAACTACACTCAGAGATTCACTGAAGCCCTTTCTCGCGTTAAAAACTTCGGAGAATCACAAGAAGTTACTGACGCTTATCGTACTGGTCTTATTTTGCGGGAAAAAACATGATAAGTATCAGTCAAAACAAACATGTTAAACTTATAAGGAGATTGTGACATGGCCTTTTCAGGTAACTTCATGTGTACGAGCTTTAAGAAAGAGCTTCTTGAGGCCGTGCATAACTTTAAAAACTCAGGGGGTAGCACGTTTAAGATTGCCCTTTATACAAATAGTGCATCTTTTGACGCCTCTACAACAGCTTATACCGCAACTAACGAGGTATCAGGAACAGGCTATAGTGCTGGAGGAAACACTCTAACACGAGTTGATCCTACAAGTTCAGGAACTACAGCTTTTACTGATTTTGCGGATACAACATGGTCGTCTTCAACCATTACCGCTCGTGGCGCGATGATTTATAATGATTCCGCCGCAGGTAATCCAGCAGTCGTTATTTTAGACTTTGGGTCAGACAAAACGTCCACAAATGGTGATTTTACTGTAGTGTTCCCAACGGCAGATGCTTCTAGCGCCATTGTTCGGATAGCCTAATGACCGATGTTATCGTCCCCTTTTCTGGTTGGGGCCGAGGAACGTGGGGCCAACTCGCCTTTGGCGAAGGCTCCGTTACGAACGCGGGTGCCGTTGGAGGAATTGGCTCTGTAACAATAGTCGCAGAGGCCAATGTTCCTGTGACTGGCCTTCAAGCCGCGGGTTCGGTTGGTGGCGTAACCGTTGTTGCAGAGGCTAACGTTAATCCAACTGGCGTTTCTGCGACAGGTGAAGTTGGCTCTGTAAGTATTATTGAGGGCGTAGGTGTAAACGTAAACGTCACTGGCGTTTCGGCTACTGGTTCTGTTGACTCTGTTACAGTTATTGGAACAGCCGTGGTTAGTGCCACTGGAGTAGCTGGCACAGGAGCCGTAGGGTCTGTTGTCGTTACCGCCGATTCAATAACTTCTGTTACTGGCCTTGAAGCTACAGCTTCGGGTGGTGCAGTCACTACAACCGCTGACGCTAATGCCCCTGCGACTGGTATTGCGGCTACAGGTTCTGTTGGAACAGTAGATGTAGGAATATTTGTTACAGTAAATGTAACCGCGCCAAACGCCGCTATTGGGCGGGTTGGTACCGTAGAAGCTAACGCAAATGCAGACGTTCATGTCACTGGAGTCTCAGCGACAGGTATTGCAGGTCAGGTCCTCGTTTGGGGGACTATTGTTCCAAATCAAAATCCGGGTTATACTCCCATAACACCATCTTCCACCCCCGCTTGGAGTGACGAAACACCGTCTCAATCTCCGGGCTGGGATGACATAGCAGCATAGGATAAAAAAATGCCTAGTACATATACATTAAACAACGGTATCGAACTCATCGGCACAGGCGAACAGTCTGGTACATGGGGAGATACCACAAATTTAAATCTCGAACTTTTAGACACAGCACTTGATGGTCAAGTCACAGTAACTTTAAGCTCCACAGGGACTTCAGGTTCTCCTAACGTCCTTCCAATCAGCGATGGGACATCATCAAATGGTCGTAACCGAATGGTTATTTTCAATGATGGTAGCGACATAGGCGGCACAGTATATGTGCAATTAACGCCAAATGACGCAGAAAAGATTATTTATGTGCGTAACAGTCTTAGCGGATCACGCAGTATTTTGCTTTTCCAAGGGACATATAACGCGAGTAACGACTACGAAGTTCCTGCGGGAACGACTGCGGTTGTGTTTTTTGACGGTGCGGGTTCTGGCGCGGTAGCGGCGAACGTATTTAACAATGCACACTTTGATGCTTTGAATGTAGTTGGAAGTGTGACAGTCGGCGGAGGCGTGACTGTAACAGGCACGGTTGATGCGGGGACGGTTGAGTTTGACAACCTTTCTGGTACTGGGGCAGTATCTGTCACTAATATTCTCGACGAAGACAACATGGCCTCTAACAGTGCCACTGCTTTGTCTACTCAACAGTCCATCAAGGCGTATGTAGATAGTCAGGTTGGCACGGTTGATACGCTTGCAGAGATTCTTGCTAACGGCAACACGACTGGCGGCACGGATATTGCGGTATCTACTGGCGATGACATTACGTTTGCGGATAACAGCAAAGCCATCTTCGGCGCTGGGTCTGACCTACAGATTTACCATGATAGCGCAAGTGGTCAGAGCATCATCCATGAGAATGGCCCTAGCGTTCTTAAAATTCGTGCTACTGATTTTCGTATATCTAACGCAGATAATACAGCGGATTACTTATCTGCAAATAACGGGGCAGAGGTCAGCATTAGATATAATGGCGCAGTGAAACTCGCCACCACAAACACTGGGGTCGATATTACAGGCACTTTGGTTAGCGATGGGCTGACTGTGGATGGCACGGTCACAGGAAACATCGCCAGTTTCATTAACGATGGAAACTCGACAAACGCCAAAGGCATAAAAATTCAAGGCGGTACAGACAACGGCTTTGGAGAAAACTATAAGATCGAGTTTTTTGACGGTGATGGCACCGCCTCTGGTCGAATTTCAACGAACACAGGTTCAATAAATATTGAAGCTGCGCCTGTGACTATTAATGAAGCTGGTAGCGACCTCGACTTCCGCGTTGAGAGTAGCAGCAACACCCATGCGCTGTTTGTTGATGCTGGGGGCGATTATGTATCTGTGGGAACCGCAGGGAACCTTAACGGGAAGTTAAATGTTTCGGGTTCAATAGTAGCCACTAACGGACAAGCTGTCGACCCAGATGCTCTAAGCGCAGGGAACGTGGCTCTAGGTCAAATTGCAGACGGCTCCGGTTGGGGTGCAGTTGGGCTAGGCTGGAAAGGGTCTGGCGCTGGTGACACAGCAGCAATCGGCTACGCTGGCGAGACTCTTTATTTTGCTATGGGTGACGGCACTAATGCCAATTCATTTGCAACTGTTTTTAAGTTAGGTCGCAATGAGATTGTTGTAAACGAGGACAGTAACGATATCGACTTCCGCGTTGAGAGTGACACGAACACCCATTCGCTGTTTGTTGATGCTTCTTCTCGCATGGTTGGCATAAGTCAAAGCGCACCTGCTTACTTGTTAGACGTAGGCAATGGTAGTAGTGCCGTGAGTGGCGGTTACACGCTGCGCATTAACTCTATCGGAGATACTATTTTCTCTCTTTCTAAAGCAAACCAAAGCATGATGTCGTTCCGTAATGACGGGTATGGCTACACTGCGATTGCGTCTAACAACGGCTCAAAACTGATGTTGGGTTACTCTGCAAACGATGCAGGGGCTATTGCAAACCATCTGTATTTTCAAGTTTCTGAGACTATCGTTAATGAAGGTGGTCTAGACCGTGACTTCCGTGTTGAGAGTGACAGCAACTCCAATATGTTTGTGGTCGATGCATCTGCAGACCGTGTTTACATAAAAAGTTCTAGTGGCGTGAACCAAGCAACTCTTGGAGTAGGCGGGACAATCGCATTTAGTGGCTACACCGCAGGAACTTATAATTCTGCTAGTGGTTTTATTGACCATTCTGGAACCGCACTGAGGCTGCACTCAGGTGCAGGGGCGGGGGGCAGTTCCTCTATAGCAATTACTACAAACATATCAGGCAGTGTTTCATCAGCCATAGCCATTAGCGACTCGATAGTTATTAACGAGGATAGTGTTTCGTCCAGAGACTTCCGCGTTGAGAGTGACAGCAACACCCATATGCTGTTTGTGGATGCGGGTGCCAATAAAGTAGCTATAGGTAATTCATCCTTTAACTACGGAACAGCTCTTACCCTTCACGCTAACGACGATGGTGGAACCCCTACGGCTTTATTCCTAAGAAACAGCGGCACAGCAGGCGGGTCAGGTACTCGTATTCATGGTGGATATGTAGATACTTATGGCTCCGCTATTCGTTTTTCAGGAAGCCCCACAATCCAAAGGCCCGGTGGGATTTATTTTGAACGTGTAAGCTCTGGCCCAACATACACTACAAACGGCGAGTTTGGCTCTAACGGCACATTCAAAACATACTATGCGTCCGTTTTTAATGAAAACAGTGGTGACTACGACTTCCGTGTTGAGAGCGACAACAATGCCAATATGTTTGTTGTTGATGCGGGTGCAAATCAGGTTGTCGTCGGTAGTGCCGCTACAGTATCAAACCATGCACTGCGTGTGGCAGGTTCGGTGGGAGGATTTGGCGGTGATGTTGCCGATACTGCTTCAGGGGCGAGCAGAACCCTAGACATACCCATTTCAGATTTGGGCGGTGGCCGTGGAACGTATATGGTAAGCTATTTCTCATATGGAAACGGCGGTGCGCAGCAAAACGGCTTTACGGCAATGATTAGCGTTATGACAAGCCCGGATAGAGCCTCTGGATCGGCCACTTGGGAAAGGTACGCAACCGTTACCTCACTCACTTACAGCGGATCAAACGTAAGAATTGTTTTCACTGCTGACGGTGCATATACCCATCAAGGCGGTAAAATTTCTTTGTTAAAACTCGCTTAACCCCCAGCCATAAAGGAGAAACAAACAATGGCTATTACAAACACATGGTCGATTAACGACATGCAACGAACAGACTCAGATGGGAATGTATTTCTTGTCTATTGGTCAATGATAGCACAAAGCGATGGTACGCCATCCTACAGTGCTTCAGAAGGCGGTAAACTCCGTATGGACGCTGATCCTTCTGATCCAGACTTCATCCCGTATGCAGACCTTACCGAAGACATTGTTCTTGGATGGGTGTACGACAGCTTGATCGAAGGCGACGAAACTGCCGCCGAAGCGAAGGCTCGCGTGGAAGCGGATCGGGATGCAAAAGTGCAAAAGCAGATTGATGCGGCTGCGACCACCGAATCTGGGATGCCTTGGGTATCTTAATTTTAACTTAAACTAAAGGAGATCAAAAATGGCCGAGAAACAAACAAAAACCATTTCGATCAACGGAACTGACTACACTGAAGACCAACTGACAGATCAGCAAAAGGTGATGATTAACCATGTTGCTGACTTGGACCGGAAAATGGGTTCTGCCCAGTTTAATCTGGATCAACTTGCTGTTGGCAAGCAGGCCTTTATGGACATGCTTACTAAGTCTTTGGAAGAGTCTGAAGATGCTCAAGAGGTAGCAGCACAATAATGGAAATGAACGCGCTCATAAATCTAGGCTTAACCACTGCAATCGGTGGTTTGAGTTGGTTGATAAAAACACAACATGCCGAACTTGGGCGCGTTCAAATTCTCTTGAATAAAACAAGAGAAGAGATGGCAAAAGAATACGTCACTAAAGCTGACAGCACGGCTGTTATGAACCAGATCGTTTCTCGATTTGACCGCATTGAAGAAAAAATAGATCGCTTAATGGAGCGATAACATGATAGAGGTCTTAGCCCTAGCAGGAGCCGTCACTAAAATAGCAAGTGGCATTAGTTCCGCGGTTCAGGCGGGCAAAGACATGAACAGCCTCATGCCGCATTTTGGCAAACTAGCCAAGCTA
>Ga0208792_1000271_pt1 | contig 21534 bp, 14 predicted proteins | sample 14_taG_FD_184087 | JGI IMG/M metagenome (GOLD analysis project Ga0208792, IMG submission 184087) | Marine viral communities from the Subarctic Pacific Ocean - 14_ETSP_OMZ_AT15311 metaG (SPAdes) (version 2) | ecosystem: Environmental > Aquatic > Marine > Oceanic | place: Pacific Ocean | collected...
TCCATCCAGCAAGGCGGCGCTTCAGAGTATAGCCGAGCATTCACTGGCTTGCTAAGTGGCTCAACCCCCACCTCTGCTTATCTTACTTCTTCGCTCTTGGCGTCAATAATCGACCAAGGATCCACCGAGATCACAAATGAGTTAACAATAAACTCACTTCCTTCACAAAGTTTTGGTGTTTACGCACATGGAATAAACAACTCTATTTTTGGGCACAACACCTTTACTCAGATAAGAAATAGTTATTCTCCACAAGTTAGATCTTTCAAGAAAAACAATCTTCTTTCGTTTAAGTTCCAAAAAGGCGCTGTTGATTCAAACGATCGTGAGGTTGCAACAACCGAGGTCAAGAACATCTCAATGGCACCCGTTGTTCAGCACTACCCAACAAAACAGCAATTGTTTGTAAATGGAAGAACTGTTAACTTCCAATACACTTTTGGAAATGAGCTTGAGTATCTTCCCTTCTCGGATTCCGATCTAAACGGAGCAGCAACAGGTCTTCGTGAGATTCGAAGAAACAAAAAAACAAACTTTAACTACATTTCTGACTTATACACAGGAAAACTTCCTTATGCAAACGGCGAGTTGCGAAACTTAGTTTACAAGCAAAGAATCTGGCCAAAAGCAGAAAATACTTTTAGAAAAGAAAATCGACAAAGAACAAACTTTGAAGTTAATTGGTGGAGCACCGGGCGCTCTACGAGAACAAGAAATGATGTTCAAAACTCAATGGGCGAGACTGTTTTAACTCAGTCTATCTGGGCTCTTGACGGCTGCGCCGAAACTGGGAGCCAGCCCAAGCACATCTTCAATCAATACACGGCCTCAATTACGAATGATGGTGTAGTGGGCACTCTAGCCGACGCTTATCCAAGGCTCAATTTATTTGATGCCGGAGAATTACAAAATAATGGAATGTTTAACTATTGTATTGTAGGGGCGAGCGGAAGTGCTGGCGCCCCAATAAGTGTTTTTGCGCCGCCAAGCATCACAGACAATGACTTCAAGTTTCTTTTTATGGAATCAAAAGTTAAACCAAATGTTGTTTACGCTAGGCCATTCTCCCTTTTCTCATCTTCTTTTACATATGTTTCTGAAGAACTTTATACTTTCTATAATGTTGACGGTATTGTGCCAACTCAGATAGTCGGTGGGACACCTTGGTCAGCCGCCGAAGAAGCCGGCAAGGAGCCTTTCTACTACAAAGACTACAATGCTTATGCTCAAGAAATAAAAGCAGCAAACAAAGACTTTTCTGTTATTCCTGAGTTTAGAATAAGTGAAAAAATAGACGAGATCTTAACCGGCGATGAAGGAGAAAACACACTTCTTTCTCCAATGCTAAGCCTTACTGGCGGTTCTGCGCAGAATGATTCAAGCGAAAACTTTTACACTGATTTTGTCAATTCAGATTTCTTAAAATACTTTAACGTTATTGAGCAAAAGCACGACGATGCCGAGATTGATAAAAAAGGAACTTTAAATCTTTCTTGCAAGGCTGTTAAGAAATTCCTTCCTTACGAAGGCTTCTATCCTGCTCAAAGAATTTTACAACTTGGAACTTTATTTAGTCAGTCATTTTCAAGCATTGTCCAAACAACTGGCTCTGGAAGTCCCTTGGCTGATGGTTCTGTTATTTATGTTGATTTCCCGCCTTTCAGCCCTATAGAGCAAACGTTCACATCTGTTAATGAAGGTGGTTCTTTCCGGACGGCACTAATTCCATTCATTTCACCAGGAATTTTATGCAATAGCATAAAGTCCGGTATTTCACTAGGGTATCCTATTTTAACTTCTAGTTTCAACCACCAAACACAAGTGACAGGCACCTACTTGTCAAGTTCTACCGGTGCCTCTGTTTTTGATAGTCACGGGGCAAGAATCAGCGCCAGTTTCAACTCTCGACTAGACTTTGAGTCAATCACTGACCCACTTGCCTTCATAACAACAATTTATGATACAGAGCCGGGAGAGAACTCTATTTTGAGCAGCAGTGCTACATACAACTCTGGGGAGTCTGGCGATGGGCTATACAACCACGCAGTTAATAACTTCCTAGCAGAAACAATGAATCTTTTCTTAAAAAATCGCTCTGTTTCATCTTTAGTGTCTGCCGGAGAAAATAACTTTACATTTAATCCAAATAAACAATACAGAATGAAACTTCGACTTTTTGAAGAAGGCCTAAGTATGTATGATGGAGACCGCTCCTTTGGTGCCCCGGTTGATGATAGCCAGTCACTAAACGGCTCCCGAGCGTCCTTCCTTCCTTATTTACCTCCATACGATGTTGGGGCTGAGAATCGAGAAGAGGGGATAGAATTAATATTTAATCCAACTTCTGAAATTCATAATGTTGATTTTATCTTAAATAACCTAACAGAATCATTTACAATCTATAATGATTTAGGGATTTCTATAGGGAGTTCTTTCGCAATCGATGATCGAACAAAAATAACAGACTCTATTGACATAAAGAGAAAAGTCCGAACCGGCTTCTCATCTCGTGCTGTCCCTTCTGCTCCGGAATTTGCAATGTCCATCCAACCAAAATGGGAGTGCCCGGTCCTGGATTTCAGCCACAGAACCGCCTCGGTGTCGATTTCAAACACAAACGCAACAATAAATCTAACGCCCAGCGTGCCCGCTGCTGTTGGCGCCGGAGGTACCTTGACGTTTCAGTTGGGTGTTGCTTCGGGCAGCATGCAGACATTTACCTTTATAGCATCCGGAGGCACCCCGGCAGAAGGAGAGATAGAACTTGGCGCTTCAACCCCCGAGCAGACAGCCACTAACATGGAGGCTGCTTTCAACAGGGCTCTATCAGTTGGCAAGGCAAGATACATACAAGAATACTTTGATGTCTCAAGAGACGGAGCAACTGTTACTTTGACAGCAAAAAATTGCGGCCCTTGGACTACTTTCTCTGCAACACAAGTTGCAAACGGCGGCACTAAGAACCCTCTAGGTAGTATTCAAACAACAAACGGCACTGGCTTCCTGGACAACTCCACTCCAGCAGACAACTACTATGTTGGTATGTGGCACCAATACGGAAGAATACCAACAGGCTCCCAAGGCATTAAGATGCAAATAACAGAGCCAATAATCACTGATACAACAGCATCTCTCGCACAGGCGCTCGGCTTCTCAAATGAGGCCGTCAAAATTGGCGAGATTGCAGATACAAGAACGGTAAAAGAAGCCATTGTGGCCATACCTTACCGTATAGCAGATGGTGAGAAAAGACTTTACAACATTAACGCATTTAACTTTGTTGCCGCAAAAAACTACATTAACAGAGGGAGCCGTCAAATTGACCGGCCAAATGTAAGACAAGAGTTTATTAATCTTGCTCAAAGAATGAAAGATTATGTGCTTCCTCCAAAATACGACTTCTTCTATCGGCCTTCAACAGAAGTTCAGCCTTTCGCAATGTTTGTGTTTGAGTTTGACATGCAACTCAACAGACAAGACCTTTCCGATATCTGGCAAAACCTTCCACCAACATCTGCAGACGGAAAGAAAGACCTTGCCGGTGGTTTTGATAAGCAAGCAAGCAACTTTAAAGTTTCCTACGGAGAAGAAGGATCTTGGTTCCCAGAAGGCATCCCATCAGACACTCGCTGGATGGTGTTTAAAGTGAAGCAGCGAGCGGCCTATGATTACTACGAGCAAGTAAGGCAGTCTTCATTTGCCCAGGGCTTAACATCCAAGGTCGCAAAGAAAGGCTCCTTTGTTGATCCAACTTACAGCTATAACTGGCCTTATGATTTCTTCTCTTTCGTGGAACTCGCAAAGATTGATGCGGAAATGGAAGTAAACAACATCGAGACTACAGGAGGCGGCCCAGAACAGCCCATAGTATCAGACGAGTTGCCACCGGAAACAACAAGCAGGGAAGAGCTAGACAGGCAAACAGAACTAAATGAAAACATAGACTCCACCGGCGGAGTTAATCCAAGAAACTTACTAGGATAAACAATGGCATTATTTGACTCAAAACAAGAAATAGTCGACATAGAACTAACCTCCTATGGCAAAAAGAAACTTTCTCAAGGAAAGTTAAAACCTGCTTTTTATGCATTCTTTGATGATGATGTTGTTTATGATGGTGCCTACGGCCTTTTAACAGAAAGCGCAAACTCTGTTGCTGATTTAAGAATCAGAAAACAAACACCCTACCTAAAAACTCAATACTCTCTTGTTGGCTCCGAAACAAAAGTTAACAAAGGGAACGCAGATCAAGAAACTCTTGATAACGTTAGGATCTATGAAAATAATAACCTTTTAAAGTTTGGTTTAGGCAACTCCAAAGTAGGCGAAGTCACTGGTTCGAGAGTTCAAATAACAATGCTGGAAGGTGAAATCTCCAATGTATATACCACAGCGTCCGCTTTTGTGTTTGGAAACGACAGAAATCCAAAGGTTGCTTACAACAAGCCGCAAACAAAACTTGTTCTTGAAGCACCTGAACTAACCCCAGAGATAAGAAGACTTCCAGAGCCAACAATGACAACGCCTCCAGAGTTGTTAGACCCTGATGGGCTAGAAATGGCGGTTGTGTCACCTGTCTTGTCCGATAACAAGTATGTATACTTAAACGTTGATGAGATTCTTATCTCACTTGACGAGTTAAGCTCGGTTGAAGACTATAAAAACTTTGAAGTTAGTCTTTATAAAGTTGATTTAAACGACAACAATGAAGAAGAGTATAGCCGCCTGTCCTTCAAGACACAAAGAAAAGAGGTCGACGAAAACGGATTCTTGCTTGATGAAAGAGAAATAAGCAATCAAGATGTTCAAATCACAAAAGATAATGTAGAATACTATTTTGACATTCAAATTGACGAGGAAATAGACGCAGAACTACTTACTAGTAAGGTGCCAAAAGATTCACTTGGTCGCCCAACTATTGATGATCCGCTAATAAGAAACACTATTTCCATTAGACAACCCACTGATTTCAGTAGAAGAAGAGAAGATGACGGAGAGCCCTGCTAATGATAGTTAATCCTGGTATAGAAGGACAAAGAATAAACTTTGATAGAGTTTATGTTAAGAGCAATGGCATAAGAGCAGACATAAGCATCTCAGTTCCAATCGGAGCAGCGTTATCTTCCGCCGAAAAAACATTTAGATTCGCCACAAGGTCATCAAATACCAGGCTTGCTGACCAAAATGTGGCCAAAACTCTTGTTTTCACAAAAAGCTTGTCGGGTGCGGCTGGCTATGCGGATGTTTCTTTAAGGTACAGAAAAGAAAACCTTATTTCTTCTGATGGTTCAGTTAATACTTATAAACTTGGAACAATAGAGATACCACACACAATAGAACAGTTTGAGGGCAAGAACATTTCTTTGTTTGGAATGGAACTTATACTAGCCGACAACACTGATCCTGCGAAAATAGCGTCTTATGCCCCTCTAATCGCCTCTTCTTTCTTAGACATCAAGGTCTCTAATGTTATTCAAGATGAAGAAAACGTTATTTTTCAAAGCACATTTGAAGGACCAACAAGTTTTTTTGCAAGGGCACAAGACGCAGCGCCTCAAAAAACTGGAAACCCTGCCGCTTTTTCAGACTTGTTCCCAAGTGTGGTCGATAATACTGTTAATCTTTTGTTCTTCTTAGACAAAAGGAAAGTCCTAGAAGAAAATACAACTCTTTTCTCCTTGTTGTCTAAAACTTCACAAGAAAAAGCACTTGCCGGAACAGACCTTGTAAGAAAAATCCTGGCCAAGGCCCAAGAAACCCCAGAAGACTTCAAAGCACCAGAGTTTTTATCAAACGAGTTTGAACTAGAAGAGGTCGCCAGCGCCGACCTTGATCTTGGCGAGAGCATCGTTGGGCTTTATGGCAAAGATCAAATAAAAGAATACACAAAAAACTTAAAATTTAAATATAAAACAAACCTTTTATTTATTAATGGCATTTATCCAATTGTAGATAGGCTTATTAACAATATTAAAGAAATACAAGCATTCGAATCATTTATGAATGGCGTATTTCAAAACATTGCTTTATATGATGGCAAGAATGGAGTCTTTACAGAGGGCGCTATCAACGTAATTAAAGCAGATCTTCAAAGAGATTTGGGCGCTCAAGACACAGGATATTTTGTTTCTTCACTGAGTGAAGTGCTTGGTACAATAAGCAAGTTTGATACACCAGAAAGCAAAGAACAAATACAGCTTGCTGAGCAGCAAATGTTGAAATTAGTTAATTTAGAAGGCGATCAATACTCATTTGAGTTATTTTTTTCTGTTTTTAATAAACTTATAGCAATCTTGCAAGATTTCTTTCTTGGTGTTGGGTTTACCTTGTCTGGATCCTTCTCCGGCCAAGGAAAGCCAAACGAGAGCCCAAACCCTGAGAAAACAACAGTAAAAATTGAGCATAATTTTGATTATAGGCTTGATACCCAGCATCAATCACTTAGATTTGCTTACATTCCAGCCAAAAACGGCTCTGGCTTTCCAACTATCACAGGGGAAGAATACGAAAACTTACTCAATCAGAACACAAGCAAGTATTTCTTAGGGGAGCCTTCTATCAACATGTCTTTCAGGCAAGAAGAAAACGAAGAAGGTGTTGTTGTGGCTCCGGAAACAGGCAGTCACTTAACAATAAATCAAGTTAAAAATAAAGATAAAGTTATTTTTGATAACGATAGGCCTATTTTCTTTTCTGAAATTGGTGAAATTCAAGATGCTAGACTAAATTATCTATTAGCAATTAATGTATTAAAAAATAAACTTGAAAACATCAAAGTAGAGCAACTACAAAGACTAGATAAGGAAAGCACATCGTTAAAAACAAGGCTGTTTAATGCGATAAGCGATGTCTATAATCTTATTTCTTTTGTGCCCTTCCCTCCTGTTGTTGATGTTAGCGATGATTTTAAAAGAGAAACCACTGACTCCATCTTGCAAGGAGCCATTGCCAACAACGAACTAAGGCCAACAGATGAAGAAACAACAGAATTGGTTGAAGCAATTTATAACATTAATGAAAACATTACAAGTTTAGAAGATTTAAACTCAACAGTTCAAAATAACTTAGAGTTATTAATTATTTTCTTAGATTACATTGAAAGCATAATTCAAAATCCACACTCATATAATCAAAAACTAGTTGATTCAAGACTAAGAACAGCAGAAGTCTTGATAAGATCCATAAGAAGCCTCTCTGGACCTTTTGAAAGTGCTGAAGGCGGACGGCAAGTAAGAAGAATCGCTCTGCCTTACCCCATATACGCTCTCTACGAGGCCTTACAGCCCGCTGAGCAGGGTAGATTGACTTTCTCTTGGGCAGGCGGCCAGCAAGTGCTAGAGCAGCCAATCAACTCTTCGTTTATTAGATTTAACTTTGCTAACATTAAAGAAGTTCAAGCCCTAACCGGCTTCTCTTCTTTGGCTAGCGGCGAAGTAAGTTTGAGAGATCCAATCTTTACAAAAATCTCAGAAACACTACAAGATAAGTCTTTACTATTTTGTAAAGTTTCTAATTACAACATAGGAAACGAAAATAATCTCTGGTATCTAAACAACAATAATATACTCCACTTACCAGCAGAAGCAGAGTATTTCTTTATTCAAAACTAAATAAATGGCAGCAATTTTATCAAATAGAACTTTACAATTTTTTAACAATGAAACAGTCTTTAACTTGGAACTTAAAAAAACCAGGTTCTTACCACAAGGTCGTTTTACTGCCGAAAGTATTGTTGATACCGCTAGCGGAGAAGAGATTGAGGCCGTTCAAGAAACAAACATAGACTTTATAAGATATATCTCTGGCTTGGCGAGATACTCAAAAAAGAATAGTGATGGAAGCGAGTCAGTAGACACACTGGATAAGTTGTTCCCGGAGCAGGTATCAGTTGTAGCACCGCAAGGTAGAGGTCGGGCATCTTATATAAGATTTGATGAGCAGTTTCAAAAAGAATACAGGCTACCTTTTTACAAAATAACATTTACCGATTATGAAGGCAATGCCCCAGAAGATTTAAACTCTCTAACACTTAACTCTATTCAGAATGCAAACTTTTACTTTCGCAACTTAGACTGGGCGAAAGTGTTTTATAGCCCCGCAGTTCTTTTAGAGTTTCTAGAAAGAGGAGATTTTAACGGAGAACTTTACAGGCAGGTTCCAGATGTGGACAATCGAGATTTTGATATCCCTGGCCGGATTAATCTAAGCCAGTTTATGAAGACTGTCCAAGGCACTTTGCGACTTTATGGTGCAGGACAACTACTATTTAAGCAAAAGCCAGGAAACGCTTCAAAGTATGCCGTTAGCGGCCTTGAAGAGGAGGCCTTCCTGCCATCAACTCTTTTCTCTGATTTGAACATCAAGACACTTGCACAACTATCTGAGACGCAGATAAGGGAAGAAAAAGACTCAAACCTGGAAGCAGTTTCAAATCTCAAGTTTTCGGTTGAGGAAACTTACAACTTCTTGTCTCGTGAATACGAATTTGGAGAAAGGGCGCCCTCTAGCAGAGGCTTTACTTCGTTTGGCGATCCCCTGCTTCCATCAAGTTATAATTACAGTATAATAAAATACCTAGAATCACTTAAAGATCAACTTCTTCAAGATGGAGCATCTTTTTCAAGAGTTGGGCAGTTAGAGGTTTTTATTAATCAACTAAAAGAAAAACTGTTCTTTGGGCCTTTTGATTTAGAGCCTTTCCCAAGAGGCAAGCAAACAGGAGAACTAACAAGAGATCTTTATAATCAATTTGGTTTATCAATAAAAGACTTATCAGAACAGCAATTTAGCGAAGCCCTAGGCGACAAAGAGGGGCAAATAAAAAGAAGATTTGTTTTAATAGATACTCTTGTAAGTAATAACTTTACATTTGAAAGTTTATTTCCTTTTGGTAATAAAATAGAGATAGTAGATTTACCAACAAGCAAGTTTGAAGTTTTAAACCTACTAACAAAGTATAATCTGGAAACAGAGATACTTTTAAACTTGATGAATGGAGTTGCTACCCCGGACACCAACATTACTTCAACAAGGCAAAACTTATTTATTGCTGACTACTTTACAGGAAGAGAGACAACTACAGCAGTAGAGCAGGTTAGAGAGTTTGGCTTTGCAGACGTATTCAATGAAACAACACAAAACTTTTTCATTGAGACCCCAGAAAACAAAGTAAGTCTCATAAACCCAAGAAGCAGGTCGGTAAGGGAGGCGCAGATAGAGAGGTTTAACAATCTCTACACCACGCCCTACATACCAAATCTAAACTTCTTGAACTCAATCGCCCAAGCGGAGCCTTTCCAGTTCGTAGAGGGCTTGCGAACCGCTATTAGCAACGCTTCAAGCGAGAGTGCATCAGATCTTAAAGATATATTCTTATCAAGAAAAAATAACTATTTTGAAATCTTTGCTTATAAGGTGAGCAAAAGAAACTTAACCACCCAAGAGCAGCAGCACTTCTTTGTCTTCAACAGGCCAGAGGAGATTATAGAGTTTTTCGACACACAAGTCAAGCCTGAACAAGAATACAACTACACCTTATCTGCTCTTACTTTTGTCGTTGAGAACGAATACCAGTATGACACCCCGGAAGTTGAATACGGCATCTCAGTCGACCTAGATAGCGCAGACAGCCTTTTCCTTGGCGCCAAAGTTAAAACAGAGCAAAGACTAAAGATCATTGAACTTCCTTTGGTTGAAGAGTTCTCAACAGTCTCAGACGCCCCACCACCACGGCCATCTGTTGAGTTTTATCCTTTAAAAGATTTTAATAATAAAATAAACATAAGACTTTCATCGATGAACACAACTAGTTTTGAAAAGCCTATTGTTGTAGAAGGCAGAGATGAAGCGCTCTTTAACAAGATAAGAAAGTCTCAAAAACTTCGAGCAGGGGACAAGGTTCGTTTCCATTCCGATGAAACACCTGCTGCCTTTGAGGTCTTTAGAATAGACTTTAAGCCACAATCAATAACAGATTTTGTTTCCGGAAAAAGAATAGTAAAAAGCGTCACGGCGAACGATCGCAACACTGATGGCACAATGTTTCAAGATAGGGTTATTCCAAACCTAGATTACTACTATATTTTTAGAACATTAGATTTTCACGGAAATATTTCTAATCCAACAGAAATTTATAAATTTATTATAGTAGATAATGAAGGAGCATTACAATACCTTTTAGAGACTATGCCCTTAGAAGAAGCATTTGGAATCTTAAAAGATAATGGAACTTTTTCACAAAAGAAAAAAGATCAAAACTCAAGAGAGGTGCGCCGGTTCTTAAAAATAAGACCATCCTTTGAAGAGGTGTCTTTTGCGAGAGGTCAATTCCAAGGAAAGTCATCAAAAGACATTACCAACGTTAAGCTTGGCAGAGGGATCGTCCCGAGAGGTCTAAGCCGGCCGGTGTTGGGGGCTGATGATAGTCAAATCGTAAATCAAAAATACGCATTAGAGTTAAAGTCTAAGAAAACTGGTAAATCTATTTTCTTAGAATTTACTTATTCTTTAAATAACGTCAATATTCAAACTCTTAAAACAAGAGAAAAAATAGAAGACACAGTAACAGATCAAGATATAATAGATTCAATTCAAAGAAGAAACTTAGAATAAACTTTATTAATAACTATTTATAAAAGAAAAGGAGTTTTCCATGGCATTTTTAGACAATTCAGGTGACATCATTCTCGATGCTGTCCTTACAGATGAGGGCCGTCGTCGTCTAGCGGAAGGAAAAGGTGGTTTTAAAATCACCAAGTTTGCTTTTGGCGATGACGAAATCGATTACGGACTTTACAACCCTAACCATTCAAGTGGCTCAGCATATTTTGATTTAGAAATTCTTCAATCACCTGTCTTTGAAGCTTTTACAAACAATGCTTCTTCAATGAAGTCAAAAGTTATAACAGTAAGTAACCCCAACCTTCTTTACCTTCCCGTTATTAAGCTAAATGAGAGAAATCAAGGCGTCAGCCGAGTGGGTAGTGGTGACGGTCAAAATACTTTCATTATCACTGCAGATAAAAACACTAGAGATGCTTTTAACTCCGAGCTCGCAGTAGGTGTTATTTTAACAGCCGCAGATGATGAACTTGACGCAGTTTCAAATGCCTACCTTAAACTAGATCAAGGCCTTGATACAACTGCCATCTCTCCAACTGTGGGTCTCTCATCAGACCTAAGAGAAGATACATTCATTGTTGAACTTGACAACAGGCTTGGAAGTGTAATCGACTTAAACGGCGCCGAGAAGACACCTAGCAATGTCGACGACGATGATATAGCAACCTACATCTTCAGCGCAACAACAGACACAGACTTTGTAGCAGAGATTACATCAACTTCAAATAGCGGCCAAACTATAGCCGGCCCTCGTGGCAACAGTTTGCAACTTAGAATTGCACCAAAAGTTGATTTAGCAGAATCAAATTACTACTTTGATTTATTTGGAGTCAATCAAGCATCTCCAAGTTACTCAAACTCAACTGGCATAACAACTGCTAAGTTTATCGATTCAAGCGTAACAATCTACGGTGCCTCTACTGGCTACACAGTCCAAGTACCAATTCGCTACCTTAAAAAGACTTCATAATAACTAAAGAGAGAAAAAATGGCATCAACATTTAAAACATTTGGCTCTGACGATCAAACAACAGTCCCCACAAACCTCCACGAGGTTATCCCAGTTACAGGAACAATCGTATCTGGAACATACTCAGACAACAACATCAAGAACTATGCACACGAAATGTTTCAGTCTGTTTATGATTACCCTTTCTTAAGCTCCTCGGCTAACCACGTCTACGACATTACAGCAGGCTTCTCATCAAACTCTGCTCTATCTGGGGCGACTGGGGTTGTACAGAACGAAAAGAAAATTAATATTTATAACCAGTTTGCAAAAATCTTAGTTCAGCCAGATATAACAGGCTCTATTCAGGATTTTGACCAGGATGGCGACCTTTCAGCAGGTGGTACCAAGATGAAGGAGTGCATCTTTATGCCCTTCTCTCGCCTTCTTGCTAAGGATGAAATTAAGAAAGGCTCAGTTCAGCTAACATTTATCACAGGAGGTGCGCACGCCTATCCACAAACCGGCGACACAAAAACACTTTTTGATGCAGGCGCACAAACTGATTATAAGGTCAACTCTCCTGCCGGAGAATACGGCCTTCTTTACTCAAACTCATCAGGCACTGGCAACTCAATTGGTCACGTTTATTACCAAGCCGGTGTTGCAGTTGTTACTGCTTCTGTGTTTGAGAACTTTGGCTTTGAGGGGCAGACCGGGTACTCTGTTAACCAGGCCCTTGTCTCAGCCTCTATTACTAGTTCAGCAAACGCTCTACGCCATAGAACACAAAACCTACAATTCAACAACACAACTGAACTAAACTCAACAATCTACTTCTGTCGAGCATCAGCAAATGAGTTTAACTACTCATCAAACCCAACTTATCTTTCTGGTTCAAAGGTTGTTGTCAAGAATACAAGAACTGACACCCCAGTTTCTTACATCACAACAGTTGGTCTTTACTCATCAGATAACGTTCTTTTGGCGGTGGCTAAACTTTCAGAACCACTTAAAAAAGACCCTACAAACGAACTAACACTAAGAGTTCGCCTAGACTTCTAAATGAAGTTCTATCAATTTAAGCAAAACGACGTGATTAATCAACAAAGGGTGGTTAATCCGTCGTGTTCTTTTTTTGTAAATGATAGAACTGTTTTCTGGAATGGCGCCTCTAATAGCAATACAGACATTGGTACTCAGATAAACGGCGTTCCGAGTGGTTTTATTTCTCTTTATGAGTTAAATGTAGACAGAGCAAGTGGTAATAATATTTACCCATTTGTTATTAAAGGATCTTCTTTAAATAATATAAGTACAGTAAGTATATCTTCTTTTAATGCATTCTCTTACGGAGATACCGTATCCGGATCATACCCTCTTTCGGCCAGCATTACAAGAAATTTTTTCACTGGGTCGATAAGAAGGCAGATCGGGTCGCTAAAAAACACATTAAACTACGCCAAAATAAACTCTAACCACTTTGCGTTCTCTTCATCGCTTGGGGACAAGGCAACTCAAACTATTTCACTTATTGATATTCCATCAATTTTCTTTGGATCTGGGATTAAAAAAGAAACACTTAAGTTGGACTTTTTTGTCACAGGCACCCTAACAGGAAGGCTGGAAGCAAACGCCAAAGGCGAACTTGTGCAAACCCTCCCGCAAGATGCAAATAGCGGCTCTGTTGCCGGCGTTGTGCTTAAAAACATGGGCGCTATCTTAATTACCGGCTCTTGGAACGTCACAACAGACAACATTGACAACTACGACCAATCAGGAGGAACAGAAGAGCCATTTAAATGGTATTACTACATGGCTGGGGTTCAAGGCAACGTAGAATACACAACCGCACTCCCCTCTTCATCCTTCCATGCGCACTTTGAATCAATCACTGAGGTGAATACAAAAATTATGTTCTGCACAGCACCACGTGGAGAATTAAACCAATCCCAGAACCCAACTTTCTACACAAAAGACAGCTACAAAGGGCTAAGCCATTCTTCCAATCGCTTTACAGAGCCAGCAAGAACTGTTAAGAATGTTGTATCTGCTTCTTACGAGACCCCCACTGCGGCCTTCGAAAAAACAACCTACATATCAAAAATAGGTATATACGATGAAGATAAAAACCTTATTGGCATAGCCTCCATGGCGAGACCAGTAAAGAAAACTGAGTCAAGAGACTTGACATTTAAACTAAAATATGATATATAATATATATGATATTAGGATTAGACATAAGCACTAGTATAACTGGTGTTACATTATTAGATTTAAATAACAAGATTATATTAAATGATTCAATTGACTTAAGGAAGCATAAAAACTTCTTTGTAAAGAGTGAAAAAGTTGCTGAATACTTTTCTAACTTATCTGAAAAACCAGACTCTGTTTTTGTTGAACAGTCTTTACAATCTTTTCGATCGGGATTCAGTTCAGCTACAACTCTTTCTCTTCTCTCTCGCTTTAATGGTGTTGTGTCTTGGTTGGCTTTCAAAGAATGGGGGTTAGAGCCCCGGTATATTGCTGCCACGTCGGCTAGAAAACTTGCCGGCATCAAGATAACCAAGGGGACACCAGCAAAACAGCAAGTCCTGCAACATCTCCTTGACACGGAGCCCTCGTTTGTGGTAGAGTATACGAGACATGGCAATCCCAAGCCCGACACTTACGACCGGGCCGACTCACTCATCATTGCCAGAGCAGGACTTGAAATATGCACGAAGGAGAAAAACTAAACATTGCTAAGCAAGCGCTTGGCTACACTACCAAATCGGGCGGTGAGCATTTGTTTCACTGCCCGATTTGTAACCACCACAAACCAAAACTCTCACTAAACATTAAAAAGAATGTATATAAGTGTTGGGTTTGTGATGCATCAGGACGAAACATTCGTCGATTGATTAAGAAGTTTGGCAACTGGTCGCTTCTTAAAGAGTGGGACAGGTTCTCACAGAAGATTGATTTCTCAGAGTTTGATGAAAAATTACTTTTACAGATCTCGGATGAACAAGAAAAACAAGTTATCCAGATTCCAAAGGAGTATCAGCCTCTGCACAAGAAAAACACACCGCTTACACTGCGTCGTCCTCTAAACTATCTTAAATCACGGGGCCTTGACGACTTTGACATTGCTTATTGGAAGATTGGCTACTGTGATAAAGGAAAGTATGAAGGCCGCCTTGTGGTCCCTTCCTTTGGCGAGAGCGGATCGCCCAACTACTTTATCACAAGAGCATTCGATAAAAGCGTTTGGCCAACTTACAAGAACCCAAAAGCAAGTCGAAACGTTATTTTCAATGAACTTTTTGTTGATTGGGATAAAAACATTGTGATTACAGAGGGCGTCTTTGATGCTATTGTTGCTGGGCCAAACTCTATTCCGCTGCTTGGTTCCACAATGACAGAAAACTCTTTGCTCCTACGCAAACTTATTGAGCACGACAGCGCAATCTATCTTGCCCTAGACCCAGATGCGTATGAAAAAGAGTTGAAGATTATGAAGTTGTTGTTAGATTTTGACTTGGAAGTCTATAAAGTCGACATTAACGGCTTTAATGACCTTGGCGAGATGCCAAGAAACGAGTTTTCTTTGAGAAAAAAGAAAGCAGAACGAATCTTGCAAGAGGATTTGTTTGAACTAACTGCTAGAAACTTATTGGAGGGATTATAATGCGTTTTGCACACATTTCAGATACACACATCCGGAACTACAAATATCAAAAAGAATACAAAGAGGTGTTCAACCAACTCTACGACACGCTTCGTAAGGAAAGCGTCGATTATATTGTACATACTGGCGACATTGCACACACAAAAACACAGATTTCGCCCGAATTCGTTGAGTTAGCATCAGATTTTCTATCAAACTTGGCTGACATTGCCCCAACTTACGTTATTTTGGGCAACCACGATGGAAACCTTAAGAACTCAGCACGACAAGATGCACTAACACCCATTGTTCAGAACTTAAACCACCAAAACCTTCACCTTTTCAAGGGGTATGAGTGCATTGAACTACCCAATAACGTTGCCTTGCACGCTTTATGTGTGTTTGATGACCAAAAGAACTGGAATCTAACACCAGACGAGGACTTTACCAACATTGCGCTCTATCACGGTTGCGTTCGTGGCTCTGAAACCGACATTGGATGGGTTCTAGAGGGCGAAATCACTCTTGAGACCTTTAAAAACTTTGATTATGGCTTTTTTGGAGACATCCACAAGACAAACCAGGTTCTTGATGACCACGGAAGGGTAAGATACCCAGGATCAACAATCCAACAGAACTTTGGCGAATCGAACGACAAGGGTTTTTTACTTTGGGACGTTCAAGATAAAGAAAACTTTACTTGTAAGCACATTAAACTTCAAAATCCCAAGCCTTTCATCACAATCAACCTTACACCCACCGGTAGGCTACCAAGAAACACACAAATCCCATCCGGTGCCCGTGTTCGCCTTATCTCAGAGCACAATCACCCTATTTCAGCGCTCAAAAAGGCTGCCGACGTTGTAAAAACGAAGTTTAAGCCAGAATCAGTGGCGTTTCTAAACAAGTTCTCAGGGTCTCGGGGTGCTTCGACCTCTGCTCACGCAGAAAGAATGAATATGCGAGATTCTAGCGTCCAAGAGAAACTCATGAAGGAGTATCTTGCTGATTATGAACTTACAGACGAGCAACTAGGCCAGGTGTTCGCTCTAAACAAGCAAATCTCAACACTTATCAACGAAGATGAAGAAACAAAGCGAAATATTCACTGGAATCTGGCCAACTTTAAGTTTGACAACCTTTTCAACTACGGCGCCGGCAATTCGGTGGATTTTTCAAGTCTCAACGGCATTGTGGGTGTCTTTGGCAAGAATTATTCCGGAAAATCATCTATTATTGATAGTATTCTCTATACAATCTTCAACTCCAGTTCTAAATCTGTTCGCAAGAACGTTGATCTTATCAACCAAGACAAAGATGCCGCTCTTGGAGAAGTAAAGTTCTCTATTGGAACGAAAGTTTTTACAATCAAGAGAGAAAGCACAAAATACACAAAGCGTTTGCACGGAAAAGAAAGCACAGAAGCAAAAACTGACCTAACCTTCTCGGTGTATGACCCGGCAACCGGCGAGACAGAGTGCTTGAACGGTCAAACAAGAAATGAAACAGACAAGAACATCAGGCGATACCTTGGCTCCTTGGATGACTTCCTTCTTACGTCAATGATGTCCCAGATGAACTCACTTAACTTTATCAACGAAGGCACAACAAAACGCAAAGAAATCCTAGCCAAGTTCCTTGATCTTGAGATCTTAGATAAAAAGTTCAAGAAAGCAAAAGAAATCTCACAAGATAAGCGAGCCCTGGTTAAGGGTCTTGAAGGAACAGACTATGATGCACAGATTGAAGGCGAAAATGAAACCCTTGCAGATCTGAGCGACAAGATCTTGAACGTTAAACTTCGCTGCAATGAGCTAAATGTGGTGCTAGACAGTATGAAAGAAAAGAAAAGCAGCATTCAGCATCAAATCGACTCGCAAAAAGAAGTCGACATTGATATCAAGTCTGTTTTAAGCGAGATCAACAAAAAAACAACCCAAAAAGAACTGCTTTTAGACAATATTGATAAAAACAAGGCTGTTCTTGCAGACTGTGCACAGTTCATTCAGGAGTTTGACTTAGAAGGTATCCTAGAACGCAAGGAAATCTATTCTAAGACGTTTAAACAACTTACGGACCTCTCACTAAGCCTAAAAGAACAAATGCGTGAGAAGGCCTCTGTGGAGGCGAAACAAGTACTTCTATCTTCTGTGCCCTGTGGTGATAAGTTTCCAACTTGCCGGTTCATCAAGGACGCTCACGAGGCAGTGGGAACGTTTGACGTTATCCAAGAGGCTATCAAGCGCCTTGAAGAAGGCGCAGAAGTCTATGAAGGTCAAATCAAAGCCCTGAACATTGAAGAGGCGAATGCTCTATTCAACGAATACAACGATTTTGTATCCAAGAAATCAAGCATGGAGAAAAAGATTGAAAATCAAGAAATGGAAGTTCGCTTAGCCACCATGAAGCTTAAGAGTTCTCTAGAAAAGAAAAAGATTTATGAAGAAAATGAAACAAAAGTCCAAGAAGTACTGTCCCTCAAGGAAAAATCAAGAGAACTGGGCAGGACGATCAAGGCGTCACAAGAGGACTGCTCCGACTGTAATGACGATCTACTCAACCTACTCCGCCATGAAGCCGCTGCAAAGGCTCGTATTGAGGTTGCGACTGAGAACAAAGCCAAACTACAAAAAGCAAGGGAAGATTACTCTACTTATGTTTATTTTATGCGCTGTGTTCACCCAAACGGCATTCCTTATGATGTAACAAAGAAAATGCTACCCATTATCAACGAAGAGATTGAGAAGGTGCTAGCGGACGTCGTGGATTTCCAAGTTTTCTTCGAAGAGGATGGGAACAAGTTGAACATCTTTATCAAACATCCAAAGTTTGTCCAGCGCCCGATTGAGTTGGGGTCTGGTGCAGAGAAAACAATCGCAGCAACTGCAATCCGCCTAGGCCTCCTAAACGTTTCATCAATGCCGATTCCAAACTTTGCTGTCTTAGATGAGCCAGCGACTGCGCTCGACGCAGAAAATATGGATGGCTTTATCAAGATTCTTCAAATGTATCGTGAAAACTTTGAAACTGTTTTCCTTATCTCACACCTAGACTCTCTTAAGGACATTGTTGATGATGAGGTCTTAATTCAAAAGAAAGATGGATATGCTTTTGTAAATGTATAACTATTTATAATGTATAAAGGAGCCCCAATGATGTCATGCAAGGACTGCAACTCTGAAAACATTGAAAGAAGTTTTTTAGACAACGTTGTTGAGAAAGCAATAAGCAGAAAGTTTCTTGCTTGGCTGACCGCAACGGGGCTCCTTGCTTTTGGTGCAAACCTTGATGCAGATAACTGGATTATTGTGACCTCCATTTACATTGGAGGTCAAACAGTTGTCGATACAGTTGAGCGACTTAAAAAATAATGAAAAACTTAAAACTAAAAGATTATATTATTTTTGCTCTTGTTCTTACTGTGATTATTTTATGGGCTGAATCTGCTTTTTCATCAAGTAAGTCTAATAAAAAAATTACAGAGCTAAGAAACCAGCTTGCAGAAGTTCAAGGTTCAATCGAGATTGCTGATGGCGTTCAGTATCGACTTGCACAAGAAATAAGATTTAAAGAAAGTGAAATCTCTGATCTCCTTGGCGAGAACACAAGGCTTGAAGACACAGCAAAAGAACTTGAAGGAAGGATTGCAACCTTAACCCAAATCAATGCGTCCCTAAGAGAGGACCTTCGCTTTTCCAGCAACAACGAAAACTCGAACGCAACGACAACAGTAATCGAAACCACTTGTCCCGACACCCCTGATGCACCAACTCCAAACATAAGAGTTGATTTTGACTTAGAGCAACTTGGGTTTAGGGCAACTGGTTTTACGGAGACAAGCCCTTCCTATGCAGAACTTTCTTTAACCCAACAAACACCCTTTGTGATTGACCTTGCCTTAAACCAGGACAATGACGGTGCTTGGAGTGCTATTGCTGCGGAGCAGCAAGAGAGGCTCCACTTAGATATAGGTGAGCTTGTTATAAACCCAAGAAGAATAAAAGAAATGTGGTATGAAAAGTTTGGCCTAGGCCTCGCCACAACAGTTGGCCTAACCCACTTCTCAGTCGGCCCAGCGCTCCAATTTGAAGGAAGGAGAGTCGATTTTGGGTTTAGGTATGAGCATAACTTAATTAACGGTAATAATTTTGGTGGCCTTAACATAACTTTCAGGCCTTTTAGGAGAAGAAAATAAATGTTTCAGCAGTTTTGGAATATATTTGAATCAGCAGAAAAAAACAGAGCGATCTTGCAGCAAGAGCAAAAAGAACAACGCCGCCTTCAAAAAGAAGAAATAAAAAATAGCCTTCTTTCCAAGGACCACTTTAAGCAACACAATGCTCTTTCTCCTGATATCTGGGAAACACCAGAACAAGTAAAGTTAAAAGTAAAATTAAAGTTAAAACGGATAGCAAATGCATTCTTACGAGATCACAACATTGATCCAGACGCTGTGGAGGACATTTACTTCACTGGTTCGCTTGCTGGATTTAACTACCATCCTGATTCTGATATCGATCTACACATTGTGGTTGATTTTTCCAAAGTTAGCCAAGATCTTGATATGGTTCGGGATCTTTTTAATTCTCGCAGGCTTGTTTGGAATGAGCGCCACAACATAACAATCTTTGGTCATGAAGTTGAAATCTTTATTGAAGATGTAAATGAGGTATATGATGATGAAGACCGCCCTGTTTATTCTCTTGAGAAAGATCAATGGGTTAACACCCCAAAAAGACTGGATAGAGACTTTGATTATGATTCCGCAATGAAAAAAGCAGGAATGATTTCGCACCAAATTGGCCTTGTTCAGGAGTTGATGCATCAAGAGAAGTTTGTTGAAGCAAAGCGCCAAGCAACAAGAATATTCGGTCGGCTTAAAAGAATGAGAAAAGCAGGCCTTCAAAGAGAAGGCGCATACTCGCCAGAAAACATTGCTTTCAAGATTTTACGTAAAAGAGGCGAAATAGATCTTTTAGGAGATCTTAAATCTGCTTCTTTTGATAGAATGATGTCTCTGCATAATGATTAAAATAAAAGTAAATAAAATGAAAAAAGACTCAAAATACTCTGCACATGTTGTAATTTTTAAAGACAAAGATCACTTCCTCTCCTTAAAAAGAACCAGTCATGACCCCTGGATGCCAGAGAGATGGTGTTCTGTTGGTGGTCATACTCATGTTGGCGAAGACATAAAAGTTGGTGCTTGTCGAGAAGTAAAAGAAGAATGCGGCCTGACGCTTAAACCAGAAGATCTTATTGATACTGGTATAATAAAGAAAAAAAGAGTTTATTTCTTCACAACAACAAAGTATACTGGTGAAGTCCACCTAGATGGAAAAGAGCACACAGATTATAAATGGTGCTTAATAAAAGATCTAGATAAAATGGACATAACACCAGATTTAAAAGAAATTGTATTTATAGCAAAACAAAAGGTATATAATGCTTCCACTTGATAATAAAAAACTAAATGAAATAGCAAAATTAGAAAAAGCAATCAAAAAACGCTGGGGCGATGAAGCAATCAAGACACCTCAAAGCGAATGGGATGAAGAAAAAGAAAAAGAATACAAAGAGCAGCAAAAAGACTTTGCACAAAAAATTCAATCAAATAACTCAGAAGCCCTAGAAGACAAAGAAGGTTTTTTTATTACGAAGAGACTACTTAGTAAAGAGAGCAAATCTAAATGCATAACTTGCTCAGCGCAGATTAAAACATTAAAAGACGAAACCTGCAAGACAAAATGGGGCACTTGCTTTAAGTGCTACGTTAAATGGATTGAAGGTCGAGAAGAGCGCTGGAAAAAAGGATGGAGACCAAATGAAGATAACCAAAGCGAGACTAGTTGAGATTATCAACGAAGAAATGCAAAACCTAGAAGAGTTCAGGCTCGGCAATGTTTTTGGAAGAGGCAGCAAGCCTTCCACAAGAGGCGGCTACAAAGCAGCCGGCGAACGAGGCCCAGAGAGCAAAGAGGCTCTTGCAGACAGGGTGGATGATGAGATAGCAAAACTAGGCTCAAAAGGCCGTCAAATCGCCTCAGTGGCAACTATGGATGCAAACCTTCATTCTGATAAGAAGGACGCTGAGCAAGATCAGGCAATACAATCGATTAGTTCTAGGTTCGATACCCTAGACGACCCAGGGGAGGTTGGAGATAGCCTTGTAGGTGATGAGGAGTTTGTAAACCAAATCCGTGCAAAGGTTGCTAGCGGAAAACTATTCAAGACAACGTTCTTACCAAGAATAAAAGCAGCAATCAAGCAAGCATCAAAAACTGACCAAGAGGCAATAGCCAAGCAGCTA
>Ga0208792_1000272_pt1 | contig 21526 bp, 29 predicted proteins | sample 14_taG_FD_184087 | JGI IMG/M metagenome (GOLD analysis project Ga0208792, IMG submission 184087) | Marine viral communities from the Subarctic Pacific Ocean - 14_ETSP_OMZ_AT15311 metaG (SPAdes) (version 2) | ecosystem: Environmental > Aquatic > Marine > Oceanic | place: Pacific Ocean | collected...
TTTCATCTAGGTCATTCTTCATATCATCTATCCCCTTATAGTATCTTCTGAGGTCCTTCATGAACCGCTTATTCTTTTCGAGGCATTCGCAATCCAATTTATTAAGGTATATCCAAGCTAAATTTGATTTTGAGTATCTCGTTTCCTTTTGATTTTGATTTGGTCTTCTTGGAATGACCTTTTTCTTTACGGTCTTCTTGAGTGGTTCCGTGCGCTTCGTGAAACTGATGGCTTGCATTACCGTGTCCGCGAGATCATCTTTTTTCTTTGATTCTTTAAATATAGGTAACCAGTGTTCATTGATAGGATTATCATTCAAAAACGCTTCACAACGTTCAATAGATACCTTTTTACGTTTAAGATACTGTGCTTTACCTGGCCCACACACATCCGGTATTTTAAACTTTGCGTCATAAATAATAGTTTCGGACTTAGGTGCTTTTATTACAAAGTACGCGTGTAAGAAATTTTCTACCATTTTCATCTTCTTATTGCGGTCTGGCTGTTTTTCTATGAGAATCGTATCCGTGTCCAATACCCAATGTTTTTCATCGAGATGGTTTCGCATAGATACGAATAATCCATCTTTTGACTCAGGTGGAACACCCGATACATCCCAGTTCATCACCAAATTACATGAATCATCAAAACGACATATTGCTAAGTTACGTATGCCTACGTCTATGCTCACTATCATTCATTTAAAGAAAAATTATTTCTTTATGTATTATAATGAAGAACGCGAACATAAACACAATCCTTTTGATTGTATCCATCCTCGCATTGGCCGTGTGGCTAGGATCCATCAGGATGCGAGAAAACCTTAAGGGTGATTCCAAGGCAGTTGCCTATGTGAGAGATGCCGACCCAAAGAAGTTCATTAACCCATACATAGTGTATGGTATGGCTAAAGAACTCACCGATGACGAAGAGAAGCTCGCCAGAATTATCCCACTTGCGGAGGCGAACAAGCGTGATGCCCTCATCAAACACCTCGAATCTTTGTAAATGTATTTTTGTTTTTAGTGGTCACAGTACACCACAGAGAACAAAAATGTAATTTAGCGCTTCATACCAGGCAATCTACCGGGCATCTTCATACCTCTCATATTCATGTTTTTCATTTTAGATTGACCCGCTGGAGACAGACCCATGACTATCATGGCGACTACCAATAGACAACATATTCCAGCGACGGCCATTATTCCGTATTTCATTGGTCCGGTCACCGCACCAATCACGTTCGAAGCCGCATTACCGACCGAGTCAACGACTTCGGCGGCACCCCCAGCCTTAGATTTCGCTTCTGCGTCAATTTGGGCTATGGTATCTTGGACGACTGAATTCTTCGTCACAGCCGTAAGAATGTTCTTTGTCACCGCTTGCGCCGCGAGATCAGCGGATATGTTTTGTCTGAACGACAATTGCTCACCATCCAAACATATGGTTTCACCTATCTCGATGTTTCCTTCTTGAACGTTTACGGCTTTGTTAATGGTCTCGGTGAGGTTATTCGTTTCAAGTTGGGTCTTAACTATATTTTCAATTTCAGTATTAATCGTTTGGTTTACATTTTGTTTATCACCGAATTGAAGATTACCCGCTTGTGTTTGTTTGTCCAATGCCGAACTGGCACCCGCCTGTAGGCTACTCACGAGATCATTCGCCACGTTCTGAAAACTATTTGATATCTGTTCTGTCGTTGCCATGAAAGTTGAATTAATTGTCTGGTCCGTCTCTATGTTACACCCAACGTTTCTTCCTATTTTAAGATTTAGGACCTGTTCATTTCTCATTTCATTTTGGGTATAGCTTTCGTTATTTGTCACAGATTCATACAATATGTCATTCACCATGGACATATTCATCTCCTGGTTTATAGTGGAACTTCCACCACCTCCCATGTTTGTGGTTTACTGAGAAAAAAAATAACACTTAAAGATAATCACATAGTCCTAAACTATGTGGTGTTGGTGGTGCTGTCATCCATTTGAAGGTGAGATACTTAAATTGCCATATAAATATGACGAACTAAGGAATAAATTTCATACATGCGGTGGATTTTGTTCGTGGAGTTGCATGAAACGGTATGCCATAGACAAGTATGGTATTACGAGAGGTGGTATCATATGTAGTAACATAATCATCATGCGCAAAAAATTGTACAACAAACTTGGATCTATCACAATCGCGCCATTGAGAGAACAATTAGATGTGTTTGGTGGCGACCTTACCATAGAAGAATTTAGAAGCAATAGCATCGTAGACAAAGAGAAACCTAAGGAGATAAACTCCAAACCCCTGGAAGACCGAGTTATACCGATTATTTCAAACACGAAAAAGATGGATGAAATAAACAGTTCTACCGGTAAAAATGAGACTTTGAAACTCAAACGAGAAAAGCCTCTAAAGAGAAATGAGAACAATCTTGAGTCAGCACTCGGACTCATCATTAAGCCCAAATCGTAAAAGACGGCGCTGTTTATTCGTTGGTTTTGACTTGGGTATGTGACTAGAATGTAAACTATCTATCCATCTATCCCCATCATAGGCTCTCCAACGCAACCCATGTTTTTCTATCACCTTTCTACACAAAACACACGGCATAGAAGTTCCATCCCCGTAACTCGTGTCTCTCTGAATGACGAGCGTTCCAAACTTTCGTCTTACCCATGCAGTAAATTTATGTATTCGGTTTCCCTGTTTCAAACATTCGTGTTTGAGCGCTTTTATCATTTTTCGCTCGGCGCAACATATGCAATCACTTTCGAAATGCACGAAAATGGCGCGTCGTGTACGTCGTGACAGTCGGATATCCCGGCATTTTTATCTGAGTATCATTCGACTCTCTTTTTTAATAGAGTTACAATTGTCACATACATGACCTTCGAATACAAACGAACATGTGTCACACTCATTAAGTACTCGTATGTTCCTTTGTACAAGCTTATTTTCTGAATACAGAACAAGATCCCGTATTGTATATATACCGTACATTACCATAGTTTCTAAAGACGGAAACTTCATCTATTTACCAAAACAACCACAACCTTTAGTTACCTTTAGCATCACCGAGAAGCTATCGATCATTGGCGGAACCATCTTCTTGAGAACGACCTCGATTTCAGAATCTTCTTCACCTTCATCGATTTCTTCTATGATGGAATAAATAAGGTCAATCACGAGTTCCTTTTTGTCTGGTCCACTGAGTGTCTTAATATTGTTGACTTCCATCATGAGTGTAGACACGATACCACAGATGTTTTCTTTGTTGATACCAGTTCTCTTGTATCGGTTGGCGAGGGTCTTCACACGTTGAATCACGAGTTGACCCTGTTTCGATGTGTCATCATATCCAGCGAGGACGTTTTCTGGGGTGCTCATTATATACTTAATATAGAATTAATTTCTTTAATACTTGTAATGGATACAGACAATTGCCTGTTCGTAGCTGCTATGTCTCTGGGGATGTATCAGATTATGTACGAAATAAACGAAGCCTATAAGAGAAAGGATTTATCTGACCTTGACCCACAATACATCACAGTAGGAGTTTTAGCTGGTCTTTTGTGGTCATTGTATCAATACAGGAAGGGTTCAAACTATTATTCGATGTATTCTCTTCTTGGTGCGTCGATAGGTTTATACACCCTGTACCGGATTTATAAAGAGCGGGAGGAGGAAAAGAAGTTTCCCTGACTATCATACCTGTGAATTCTAATAGTTTACACTTTTCTTCGAACGTTAATCTTCCTGTCTTCTGAAACACATAAGACAGGAGCATTAATATGATGTATATCGATTGTACTACATGCATCTACTTCTTGCACACTTTTTTAAGTAGCTGTTTGCCCTCATCAGATACATTATCCATGTATCTCGTATAAAATTGCAATGGATTTCGCTGTGTACCATCCAAATATTGAACTACTATCGTTTCCGATTTTTTAAATCTCTCGAGTGCGTCGTAGTTTTTTGCACACCATCGTTTTAACTTGTCTATGTGAGGCTGAGACCGAGCGACTATCTCTTCTCTCACCTTTTTGCCAGATGACCGCTGTATTTTATATTCTATATACTCATCTATATCTAAAAAATCACCCGCAGTTTTTTCTGGCGGTGTTACGACTGTGTCTGCGGCGACGGCATCAATGAGAATTTTTTTCAATTCGTCAAGATCAAACTTTTTTGCATAAAACTCTTCCGTGCCTTCGATTGCACCAGAACGCTTAGCTTCGGCTAAACCAGTTGTGACTATTATCATAGTGCCTATAGATCCAAGACAACACACTAACAGAATGGTCAGTATAAGTTTCTGCCTAGTCTCCATTTGTTATGTACTGACATTAATTTTCTCCAAATATAATATAAAATGTTTAAGACCCTGCGATCCGCTTCAGCGAAAGCCGGTGGTGGTCTCAAGAAAGGTGGCACTGCGGTTGGTAGAGGTATATCCAGCATGGGGCACGCCACGGTTGATTCCATGGGACGAGGTTATCAAAAATTTCAAGGCGCCGCGCCAGTTGTGTCCACTGCGAAGCAGTTACAAAAACAGAAATTCGATCTTAAAATGAAACCTGGAACGATTATTTCTATCATATTTCTGCTTGTGTTTTACATCTCGGTCTCGGCTCTTGGTGTAAATGTGTTGAATAAATGTGGACAAACCGATAGTTCCGAGAAATTGCAGAACATAAAGGGATATTTCAGTCACACACTCGCTATGGCGTTGGGTGTTGTTACGACTCTATTGACAATTCAATTGTTTACCGCTGAACTTTCTGCTTTCTACGTGCTGTTCTCTTTGATGGGTGCGGTTGGCGCTTTCATGTTGATACACGTGATAAATGAATGTGATCCAGCTGACAAGAAGGGTGAGATGGGATACGCTGGATTTTCCGCCGCTCTTAACATGCTGATGCTGTTCATATGTCTGTTTATGATGTTCAAGGGTAAAAAGGTGGTGGAGACCGCGGCCGCGGCTCAAGTGCCAGTGTTGACACGTCAAGTTGCGTCGGTCGGTGTTACTCAATAAAAAACTTAATAAGATCATCAATCCCCTTGTTTTGTTTCCAACCAATTGACTTTAATTTATCGGCGCATATGTAATATCTTCGATCATTAAATGGTCTATCAGTTACATATTCTATCCATTCATCATAATTTTCAGTATTTTTTATGGTTTTTATGATGAGTTTTGTAACATCCATGACGGTAAGTTCATAATCTGAAGCTATATTGTATATTTCACCGTTTCCACCCTTCTTCCAAACCACATTCACAGCGTCGACCACGTCATCCACGTGTATAAAAGCTCTTTTTACATGTGCACTCCTTGTACCATGAATGGTACATTTTCTGTTTTCTTTGAGAAGTTTCTTGAATTTAGGAATGAGCTTTTCCGGGTATTGATTTGGACCATATACATTGTTACACCTAATTATTTTTATATTCATGTTGAATGATTCTATATATGAATGAATCACCATTTCGGCCGCAGCTTTAGATGCTGAGTATGGGTTTGTTGGTTTAAGAACGGTTTCACTTTCATTGAATGGTACATCGGTGACACTTTCACCGTAAACTTCATCCGTGCTGAAATGAATGAATTCAACATTTGGTAGATGATGTCTACAAGCCTCTATGAGAACGTGTGTACCATATACATTATCTCTAGTAAACGTAAGTGAATTTTCGAATGAATTATCCACGTGACTTTGTGCAGCGAAGTGAAACACGTAATCAAACTTATAGTCATGTATGAGGTGTTCTATGAGTTCAGCGTTACCCACATTTCCCTTAACAATAATCGCTTTTCCTTCATGTATATTTTTGGGATTTGAACAATAATCCATTTTATCAACGGTTACAAAAACAATATCCGGGTATTTATCTTTCATCCGGTTGATAAAATTGGACGCGATGAACCCACACCCTCCCGTGACGAGAGCAGTGGGCATTTAAATATTAAAAGTTAGTTGTTTTAAGCTATTTGAATTTTTTTAAGAGTTCACACACTCTATCTATGTCTTCAATATCTAGTCCGTGGTGTGCTCCTAGAAGGAAACCATCCTTCATGATCTTATCTGCATTTTCGAAATCTTGGAGATATTCCCTGAACGCTGGATGTCTCGTGATGTTACCAGCAAACGTCACACGTGTTTGAACATCGTTTTCCTCGAGGTATTTGACCAATTCAAGTCTATCCGGGCACTGTAACGGAATCGCGAGCCAGTTTGGTTTTCTTGAATCATCTGGGAGTGTATAATACTTAGTGTCCTTAAGGTTTTCGAGATATCGTTCAATCATGGTACGCCTCTTCTTGAGGAAACCATCGAGCTTATCAAGTTGTACGAGACCGAACGCCGCGTTCATTTCGCACGCCTTCAAGTGATATCCCGCGACGCCATATAGAAATTTCCAATCATACGGAATACCGTCGACGGAGTGATTGAAACGCTCACTTGGTTCTTCGATATTGTCACCAATTCTACCCCAATCCCTGTACATGAGAGCTCTTTTGAGGTGTTCATCATCATTAAACATAACCATACCACCCACACCACCAGCCGTGATGACGTGACTCGCGTAGAAGCTTGTGGTGCTTAGATCCGTACACTCAGTCTTCGTGATCGTGTCAGCTGAATCTTCAAATAAAATTACATTTGGAAACGCTTCTCGAATGGCTTTCCAATCCGGTGTATTTCCAATCAGGTTTGGAAGAAGGAGACACTTCGTGTTTTCAGTCACAACTTTCTTCAATTGTTCAACACTCGGTACATACGTATTTAGTTCTACGTCACAGAAGACGGGTGTGTGTCCCAATTGGACAATGGGTGCGACGGTAGTGGAAAACCCACATGCCGGTGTTACGATTTCAGAACCCTTTGGAAGATTAAGTGCGCACAAACCCAAAAGGATCGCACTACTCCCAGAATTTACAAAGAGTCCGTGTCTCTTCCCGAATACATATGAAACCCTTTTCTCAAATTCAACAGAGCGATCCCCAAAGCCAGCGAGCCAGCCATCGCGGAGACAATTAATGACAGCTTCAATCTCTTCTTCGCCATACGATTCAAATTTGTTGGGGGCATACCAAACTTTTTTGGGCATCGTGTTTTAATATCATCTATAACTTTTAAGTAGTCTGTATGTGGTTGAATACAAAATATTTCTTTGACCACACCTGTTAATGCATGTAATCCCTCTTTCGAATTTTCAAAACCTAGTACCCGTGTTTCACCCTTTCCATACAAATCAATGGCGAGTTTATAACATTCTGAATTTGGTTTGGGGTTCACATAATCTTCACGTACTACCCAATTCTTGAGTTTGTTAAGTATGGGAAGTTTATTTTTAAAGTGTTCAACAACGCGTCTATTTGAATTTGTGACAACCACATGATTTATGTCGTTATCATTGATGAAATCTATAAACTTATCTGCATTTTTAATGAGTTCAATATATTCAATCTTTAACATTTCTTGTAATTTTTCTTCACGAATATATGTAGGGTCTGGAAAATAACTCAAAAAATTACTCATTCCAATAGTTTCCACTATTTCCTGTATTTGTTCGACTTTCATACAAAGTATTTTTGCATATGATTCATAGTGAAGGTGATCACTGTTTACAAGAGTCCCGTCCAAATCTATAAGAAACAACATCTCACTTAAAGTATTGTTTTTACTTTAAGTAAATGAAAAGAGTGTGTGTTCTCGGTTCAAATGGATTCGTGGGAAGCAATCTACTGAAAGATACCGATTGGATAGGTGTCACACGGAAAGAATTGGACCTTACGGATCAAGCCGCAGTTGAAAAGTATTTTAATGACCACGCATATGATGTCGTCATTCACTGCGCTGTTATTGGTGGAAGTCGCCTTAAACAAGACGATGGAGACGTCATATACAAAAACATCCTCATGTTTGAAAATGTGACGAGAGTTTTCAAAGGTAAATTGATATATTTTTCAAGTGGTGCGGCACTCAGAGGTGATCCACCAACAGATCCATATGGATTGTCTAAATGGATCATCGATAAGAGAATACAAACCATACCCAACGCATATTCACTGAGAATATGGGGGTGTTACGGGGACGGGGAACCTCCCACGAGATTTAGTGCTGTGTGTAAGAGAGAAAAGCATATTATCATAGACAAAGATAGATACTTTGATTTTATAGATATAAGAGATGTAAAATGTATCACACAACGATATGTTCAAGGTGAATTACATGATAAAGAATTTGATATCGTACATGAAAAGAAACTTTTGCTTTCACAATGGGCCGAAAAGTTTGGAGCTTCTTGGGAAATAAGGGACATCACTGAATTGGGGGAGAGTTATATAAAGATTAGATAGTCTTTGTTATAAATGAAGATTCTTGACTGCTCTTTACGTGATGGTGGGTATGTAAATGATTGGTATTTCAGTAAAGAGCATGCTAGGGCGTGTTATAATACTGTGAAGGAGTGTGGAATCGAATACTGTGAAGTTGGTTTTAGACGAACTGTACATTCTTCCGGTCCATGGTTTTATACACCCGAGTCCCTTATAAATGAAACATTCAAGGATATTGTAGTTCCAGAATGTAAGTTGGCACTCATGGCACAGATGGGTACATTCACGATCGAGGATTTCGTACCTAGATCTGAATCACTCGTGAGTATGGTCCGTGTTTTAGTTGCATATCACTGTGAAAACAAAGACGACTCGAAACTTAATGTAAAATTGCTCCGTGATACAGTAGACACGTGTAAACAACTCAAGAATTTGGGATACGATGTATGTATAAACATTGGTAGAATTGATAAGATGTCTGACGAACAGATTAAGGAGACGTGTGAAATCATCAAGGATGCTCCTATAGAGTATTTCTACTTGGCGGATACATACGGAAACTTGGGAATTTATAAGATGCGTAGTATTTTGAATTTTATCAAACAACACTACGACGGGGCTATTGGATTTCATGCACACGATAACCTTAAAAATGCATCTGTAAAAGCTATAGATGCGTTATATAATGGAGCTGACATAGTGGATGTGACATTCGGTGGGTTTGGGCGGGGTTCCGGTAACGCAAAGACTGAGTATGTCCTCGCGCACATGGAAAACAAGGGTGACTACAAGTTGTTACCATCTCTCGTGTATGCCGATAAGTGGGTGGAATCATACAAAAAATCCGGTATTCCATATTTACTTTCTGGTATGAAGTCAATGCATGTCAATTACGCGATAGAAGTAATTGAGAAGCACGAAGACTTAACTATAGAAAAGGTGTATGACGTTTTTAACAGGATAGTTGAAGACGGTAAACATCACTTCTACTCATCAGATATTATCACACAATACATGTAAAGATTTATCTTTAACCCAAACATTATGAAAATGTGGATTATTTTTATATTTTTGATGTGGAATCGTAAACACACGTTTAAAATTCATACCTTCTAATATGTCATCAAGCTCCTCATATTTGGGAATCATATCTGACCAAGGAACTCCATCTTGTTCATAAATTATGACTCTCATATTTTTTATCCTTTCTTTATTTTCTTTTACGAAATCATAAAAGAACCCTTCGCAATCGGCCACTACACAATCAAAATGTAGGTTATATTTTTTTTCTATTTCATCTAATGATTTATTTTCAACAGTTGGGTTATCTGACATTTTGGTGTGTGTACCGTATTCGTGGTATTCAAACTTTGGATCTATAAATTGTAACTCATATCCATTTCTGGAAATAACCCCTTCATATATATGAAATTTACCACCATTTTCTCTCCTATTTTTTGTGAGTGCTTCTATTACAGAGGGATCGGGTTCAACCGCGACGTGTTTAGTGGGATCTTGGATAACTTCTGAAATCACACATGATACTGTACCATATCTAGCACCGAGTTCTAAAACTTGTGCGTCTTTTGGTAAATATTTCCTTACCAAAAACTGTTCTTCTTTTTCGTAATCTATATTTGCGGGATTACCTTCGCGGTCAATAAATCTCATGTGTGTTAATTAATTGTTTTAACTTTAAACCCTTCGTATAAACATATTTTCTTTTAAAAACTCGTCGTCTAAAAATGGTGCCATTTCTTCGTATGGCATATTTTTGAATGTACCATCTGGCTGTGGCTTATTTGAAAGTCTAGGGTAACGCCCTTGTACGTTACACACAATCTCAACTAAAATTGGTCCATTTTCGTGTTTAAGATATCCTACATCTTCATCATTTTCTACTTTGTAATATGGTATTTCATACGCATTAGAAATCTTTTCAAAGTTGCAAAATGAAAGATCACTTTGTGGTGTGGTACCAAATTCTCTTTTGAATACATTATTTTGTGTTATTTGTATGGCGCCATAGCCACCATTATTGAAAACGAGAATAGTCACTGGTAAATTATGGTGTTTGAGTGTTTGCAAGTCTTGGATATTGTATTGAAACGAGCCATCACCGACAATTGTGTACGTTCTTTTACCGTGAAATGCCGCACCCATAGCTGATGCGACTTCGTAACCCATATCTCCGTGACCACTCGTGATGAAACGGTCTCCATTCTTGTATCTGTGCATGTGCCAACCTACACAATATATGGAACCGGATGACATGGTTACAATTGAATTACCACTCTTTTCTTTGAAGAATGTATTCAAGTGGCGATAAGGGCAAACGAGTGGTCCATTCTTATCAGGTAATTCTTCTTCCCACATAGATCTCCATTCTTTATTCTTTTGTATCCATTTTTGGTCCCATTTGACTTTTGGTAATTCTATATCAAAGAAAGTTCTTAGATCCATGTGAAGTTTCATGTCTAGTTGTTTCTTTTCCATAAATTCACTTTTATCTATGTCCAAGTAAACGACCTTCGCCTCTCTCGCAAACAAACCACGATTGTACCCCGTAATATTCTTTGAAAGTCTGGAACCCAAACACAAAATGAGATCTGCGTTTTGGATAGCAAAATTACCCGACCGATTTCCTATGAGACCTGTTTTACCAACGTAATCGTCTCCCAAATCACTCCCGAAGAACGTAACAACATATGGAATGTCATGTTGTTTTATGAATTCTCTAAACTTGTCGCGCGTCTTTGACATGTGTATTCCATTACCTGCGAGTACTATAGGTCTTTTTGATTTTAACCAAAGTTGTGTAAATTCATCGGGTAAACCCTGAATTGTATCGGTTTTTAAATCTAGACGCGTTGGAATCATATCTGGGACTTGCATAGATTGCACATCCACTGGTATAGATAACCATACTGGACCAAGTCTTCCGGTCGTAAGATTTTCATAACATTCTTGAAGAACGCGGTGTGTATCTTTTGGATCCGCGAGTTCTGCTGCGTATTTTGTCATACCCTTTACAGAATCTATGATATCACAATCCGATCCAAAATATCCACGGTGTGTAGCACCACTTGATCTTATGTTATCGTCTCTGTGTACTTGACCACTTATGAAAAACACGGGTACACTATCTTGGTATGCGATCAGACACGGTGTGATCGCATTTGTCGCACCACATCCTGATGTAACACAACATACACTCGGATTGTGTTCATACGAAGACCATCCCAGTGCCGCGTAGCCCGCGGGCTGTTCCCCGTGTGTGTAGGTCACATCAAGCTTTTGACCAAATGAGTCATTGAGGTGCATCGCAAATCCACCCGTCACAGAAAAGCATTTATTAATGCCCTTTTCTAGTAAGAAATTCGTGACATAATCAGAAACCTTCATCTAACCGATTAAAGAGTAGAAGCTTTAAATTGGTACATGAAGCTTACGTATACAATTCAAGTTTGTAATGAATCTAGGGAGCTTTTTTCGTTGCTTAACTTTTTACAAAAGGTCATAGACGATGAAGATGAGGTCAATGTGGTGGTCGATATAGAACACACGACCGATAAGGTTGAACGCGTTCTTGAACAATTCAAGGAGAGGATAAATATTTTTAAGAGACCATTTGATGATTTTTGTAAAAATTCTCAATTTCACACTGATAATGCAACTGGCGAATATATATTTGGTCTTGACGCAGATGAAATGCCTCAGGAAACACTCATTAAGAATGTAAAGAAAATTATTAATGAGAGTAAAGCCGAGATAATATTCATTCCTAGAATAAATATTCATCCGGGAATAACACAAGATTTTATAGACTTTTATAAACTTAACCTTAATGAGTTTGGGTGGATAAATTGGCCGGATATGCAGGGTCGTATTTACAAAAATGCACCACATATAAAATGGTCAAATGAAGTTCACACTAAATTACATGGTTCTGAAAAAGTAGTTGGACTGCAAGCTGAACCAAGACTGGCTCTTTGGCACATTAAATCGATGGAAAAACAGGTAAGTAGATGGAGACCCAATGGCAAAAGTGGCAATGATACTACATTTTCTTCACCGAGTGATAACAATTTATACGATACTCTCATGTAAAAATCCCCAATCTTCGTTGTTTTCTGTATTCTTAACCATTTCAATTGAGTTAAGTATATTTGCGGAGTTATCTCTTTCGTGTTCTAAGTGATAAATTGGTGGAAAATTGGAAGCTTTTACTTTACCACCCCTCATTATCAATTTATATTGAACCGTTGTATCTGAGTATTGCCTTTTTGTCATGGATTCTTCAAAGCCTCTAATGTTATACCAAGTGTCCTTATGCGCCATTTGGAAGTCTCCGCAACCACATATGATACTTGAAATTGTATGATGGTCTTTTTCAGGAAATTTTTCAATTAATTCTTTGTCAACTTGTAAGAATGGACTCATAAGTTTTACTCTGATTGAATCTACGCCATAAATCAATGGCACCATATCATTCTTAAATGGTATGTTATTAAAGTGTTTATCCAGGTCATCCAATTCTACATCCTTTCTTGTAACAGTTAACATCTCCATTGGCTTTAAATCTGATATGGACATGTCGAGTTCACCTCTAGTTGGTGCAATTATGTCTATATTTGTACTAACTATAATATCACCACTAGCTCTTCTTATTCCAATATTTCTTGAAAGTACTTCACACATGGGTTGACACTTTACATCCTTTGTCAATTCTTTTACTTTACTTGGATTAATCGTTATAACCTTTAGTTTGGAGCGGTCTTTTATGTCTAAGTCGTCTGTTAATATATTTTTACCATCTTCCGTGTTCCAATCAACGTACACGACTTCATCGAATGTTTCTAACATTGAATTAATTGAATAATTCGCTCTCTCATTCAAGTGACCGCCATAATTATCATTTCTACCACATATAACAGCAGATACAATCATTTAAAGAATAAGACGTTTTTATCTTTAAATGCGTAAACTAATAGTTACTACCACTATTAGTGAACCAACCAAAGCTACTCAAATGTTCGCTAAGATGAATGGTTGGGATTTTTTGGTTGTCGGGGACAAGAAAACACCTCACGATAAGTATAAAAACTATAATTATTTGCATCCAGAAGAACAAGAAAAATTGGATAAGCCTCTTTCTGATATGATTGGTTGGAACTGCATTCAACGTCGTAATCTGGGATTTGTGTACGCACTTAAAAATGGATATGATTATATTGCCACTGTTGATGACGATAACATTCCGTTAGACAATTGGGGTGAATTTTTTAAACCACAAAAGATTGATGTATTTTCCACAAAGTTTAAATTTTTTGATCCACTGAGTGTAACAAATTATAATCATCTGTGGCACAGGGGATTTCCACTTCAACACGTTCATAAAAAAAATGAAGTAACGCAAACTAAAAAGTTTTTTGAAAAGTTTGACGTTCAAGCAAATTTATGGAATGGTGATCCAGATATAGACGCTGTATGCAGAATGATATATGCCCCAGAGTGCAAATTTACAAATTCGTGGTACACAACAGACTGCATGACACCTTTTAATAGCCAGAATACAATTCTGTCAAAGGATGCACTCAGACACTATTTTATGTTTGATAAAGTTGGAAGAATGGATGATATCTTTGGTTCTTACATCTTACAGAAGAAGGGTTTTAAAGTTGTATTTGGCCCCCCCACAGTTTATCAGGATAGAAACGAACACGATTTAACGATTGACATGAAGAAGGAATACATTGGATATGAAAATGTTAGAAATATAATCGAAGATGAAAGCTTCATACCATTTGATTCTTATAATAGGTACAGGGAAGTCGTTGAAAATGTATCTATGACTTCATAGGAATCAGAGCAATGCCACTGTCAAGTAAAAAATTCTCCAATTTATATAACATGCTCGAAGAGGAACTTGAAGACCTTAGTCGAAAAAGGTCGGAGCTAGACGAGATCATAGCAGATCTTTACGAGCTTAAACCACTTTTAGAAAAGTGTGAAAATGACACCATTCTAAAAGGGTACGATGCATGTGATACAACCGTTTTGTCTCTTACGGAATGGTATATACGCACCAAACCTTTATTCAAAGACCTTGTGTGTTGGCTCAATATGTATTATGAGCAAAAAATAGAGACACATCGAGAAACAGATAAATTAAAACAAAAAATAAAAACATTGCGTCACTCCGTTCTCGCCTCGTTTAATAAATCTTGAGAATCTCGGCCACAGCAGGGTGTCTCAGAATGTCTTCGTCGTGCATCATGACATGTTCAACGTACTCAAATTCATTTCCCTTGAGTTTGTGTACGAGATCCGCGAGCCCATTTTTTCTATCTGTGAGGTCACTTTGTCTCAAATCACCCATGACTATCATTTTAGAGTTTTCACCGAGACGTGTGAGTAACATCTTCATTTGATTTGGTGTACTGTTTTGCATTTCATCACCAATTATAAATGAATCGTTGAACGTTCTCCCTCGCATGAATCCGAGTGGTTCAACCTTTACACAACGTTCGAGTTGATTGCGAGTGAGTTGCATTTCAAATACATCCATCATTGGGCGAATCCATGGTTCCATCTTACGTTCCATTTCCCCTGGTAAGTATCCCATGTCTTCGTCCGCAGCAACAATTGGTCGAGTGAGAATGATCCTTTTGCATTCCTTGCTTTTTAGCTGTTCAGCCGCATATTGACACGCGAACATGGTTTTGCCCGAACCAGCGGGACCGGTTGCGATTACAATTGGTTTGTGTGACTGTAACACTCTGACATATTCAATTTGACCTGGAGTTTTTGGGATATTCATCTATAGTTACTTAAGGTTTTTTCTTCAATACAATATAGGATGGAGTTTCATTTCATAACAGTAGGTCGTAGTAGCCTCGCAACGATAACGGACCCAACTCATAAACCGAGGGCAATCTGTTTCAGTAAAAAGATACAAGCCGTTAAGTATATTGATTACCTATCAATATATAGGTCTAAATTTGGACACTGGCCGTCAGTCGATCTAAGTGAGTCCCACACGAGGATAGAACCAACTATTGGCGCTAAAAAAAGGACACCAGATTACGTTCGTAAATTTATAAAAGTAAATACACTTCAACAGCATGAATTAAATGGCATGTCTATGAGTTATGGCCTGTCATATTTTTACTGTCACAATTTCGAATACACGGACGAATTAACCGATTTGAAATTAAAAGGACAGGAAATAGATGCCAATGTCGACGAGGATATGTACAAAATGTGGCTTGAATGTAATTTAAAGATTGATTAGTATATTATAAAAAATGGGGAGCTTATCTCTTAATTTTGACCCCACGAAGAAAGACCATGCTGAATGGCTGAAGCGCGCGAGTGATAGTTTTAAGAAGTCTATGCATGAGAAACACGATTTTATGGTTGATGTGAATGACAATCCGATTACAGGTGATAAAATCAAACCACAGGATTGGGCGCAATTACACTTTGTGTTGGCGATGAAATACATGGATGCAGTGTTTAACGGGTCCGCATACATCCCAAAATAAAAGCTGAGCTTACATAAATGCTCACAGCCGTGTTGGCTCTTTTGATTGTGTATCTTGTTCTCAGGCAAACGGAATTGTATGGGGTTAGATTATTGGATGGAGAGTGGGTCCCAACCATAAATGATAAGGGTAGAAAGGGTGGTCCATTCAACAAATGTTCCCCAGAATCATTCGGCGAATGCGAAAGACCGGAATTCAAGTACTTAAGTCGGTATTAATTTTGTAATAATTAAGTAAATCGTCATGATCAGAGAATACGTCCAAAATAAATATTCTGAACTTTTGGGTATCCCAAAGGATAGTCCTCTATGCGTGAATCTCGAGAAAAGTACACATAACTGGGCAGTGAAAAGGAGTACAGCACTCGGCGACGTCGCCGCGGCTGATAACCCATATCACATGAACCGTTATAAACATAAGTTTCTCCAGATTCAATATAATATTAATAATGCTCCCTGTTTGAAGAATAGGATCTTGAATGGTGACGTGAAGGCTTCCAGTATTGTTGACCTTTCACCACAGGGTTTGTGGCCAGATGGACCATGGGCCGCCATGAAAGAAGTATGCGTCACGAAAGATATGAAAAAGGAATACAATTCAAATGTATTAAAAGATCCAACGTACAAGGGAATTTTCAAATGTGGACGATGTAAGTCTTACAAGACGACATATTATGAGATGCAGACTAGAAGCGCGGATGAACCTATGACGGTTTTTATCACATGCCATAATTGTGATTCTAGGTGGAAATCTTAATCACATATTCGGAATCGGTAAGGTCTGTGTCGTGGTCACCAACGGATAATACATAATTGTATCCCGTCATTCTTTTGCGCTCACCTTTCTTTTTAGCTGGAACTAAGTGGAGTTCATCGTAATATATGCCATACATGTGTAATTGGCATTTTGTAAAGCAAGACATGCCTGGTATGTTTGGTCTTGCAGTCATAATGACTATTCTGTATCCAAGTTTTATACAATCTTCAAGAAGTTCTATAGCCGGAGTATTAGGTCTAGTGTTTGTAAATATAAGTGTGTTATCCATGTCGAACATTACCGCGTCATTGTAGTCTACGTACCTATTTTTCAATACATTCATTGTAACCTACTTTAAGAGAAGAAATTATAACTCTATTAAATGATAGTGGACGTCGCATTTGAAGATGGTAGTGTGTCATTGTGTCGAATAGAACACGAATTAAACGCAAGTGAATATCTCGTCAGAGAATTTGTGTGTCATCGCAATGGTACGTACAAGTTTAATGGTGAAGTACAGGCCATCTCAAAGGACGCAGTATGTGGTTATTATGATGTGACCGATGTCGAAGACACGGGTTTATATAGAAAGGTCGCCGAGGGAATTTACGAACCTATATCTGATTCAGACGAAGATTATGAGATGTCAACCGATGAAGAGAGTGATTCGGACATTAGCCTGGACGATGAGGAATAAAATGTGCGTTCATATAAAATGAAAAACGCGAACAGATTGCTTCTCCCAGGTTCTATTATTGCTCTCGTTATCTTGTACATCTATGTTTATAAACCATCTCACTCGAAGGAAAAATACTGCGGTGCGTGTGGGGGTAAGTAAATGAGACTTAAAAGATACACGCGTTTAATTATAAATGGCTCCGTACAGGCCACCTAACACTCACTACAGTGAGTTAGATGTCTCGTCGTACGAGGAAGATGACATTTTCAATTTCGTAGGTAAGTCAGGAAAGAGATTCTATTGGCTCACGCGATTTTTGGATTTGTCCTATCTCTGGTACGACAAGAACCGTAAAGTTATCGAAATATGGGGACCGTATGAATCACTCCAAAATTTTCAAGCGCATCACGTGATAGAGTGTGAATTAAACCTAAGTTGTAATAAAGATTAAGAGAACTATCTCAATATGTTGAAAAGACCCGCTATTCGTCCCAGACCCGCCACAGTGACTCCCTCGTCTCGTCCAATCGAGGGGTCATTTTTGCATTCGATTTTGTATCCCCCAAAATGCAAACCTTACGAAAGAGAAACGACATACATGCAGAACTACGACAATTACATAGACAATCTTCGAAAGTCATGTGAATTGAGTGGCGCAGAGTTTGTTATGCCAAAATACGTGTTACCTTTACCAGAAAAGGAACTGTTCGCCAAAAAGAAAATACCACAGGTGGAATATCTAGATCGTTTGATTATGCGAGTGAATATCTTAAAGTGTGGAAAAGTGCGTGTAAAACTTCTTCCACAGATGCTTACACTCACCGAAAAGTACTTTTCAAAGAATAAGATTCCACCCACAAAAACACTCGCTACGGCACTAAAAGCCCTCGGATACGATGAAGAATTTACGCGTAATTTACCTAAAAAGATTGAAAAAAGGAAGGTTGAAATGGAATGGCGATACAAAAAGCTTGAACTCGTGTTTAACAAACCAACAGCGGCATCAAAGAAGAAAAAGAAAGAGCCTGAGCCTGAGCCAGAGACTGAACATGAGGAAGAAATCGAAGAAGAGGAAGAAGAAAATGAAGATGATGATGCGGCTCCGGAAGAAGAAGCGATTGGTGCCGATGATGAGGATGATGATGAAGCTGTCGTGGAAGAAGAGTACATTTCAGATGTAGAATGACCCTAAGTCACATGTCCTAGTATTTGTAATCAATCTAAAAAAATGTTTGTGACCAACGACTACAAAGATGAATATATTCTTTCTTTCTTTGGATCCATCTGAAAATGCGAGAATGAATTGTGATCAACATGTCGTGAAGATACAACTTGAAATAGCGCAGATGTTATATATGGCGTGGCACTTTGCGGGTCAAGAATCGTTTATTTATCAACACGCACCATACACAAAAGATAAGACGAGGCGCGGATACCGTCCAGCGCATCCAAAACATCCGATGACTATGTGGATTGCATCATCGATTGAGAACTATCTATTTGCGTGTAAGATTGGAATGGCACTCACACTTGAATATACAAAACGATATGGGAAGATACACACGTGCGCAAAGCATTTACTTTGGCTTTATGATCATCCTCCACCTCGATTTGAAAAAAGGGTGAGTACTACTGCATATTATTCACAAGAAGGAATACCCGAGTGTATGCCCGAAGAATATCGTCATCCATCCATCACCGAAGCGTATCAAATGTTTTACATGATGGAAAAGATGAAATTTGCGAGGTATAAAGATTTCTATGTCTAATATAATATGTTGACTACAGCTAAATTATTAAGTGCACCGTCTACGAAGATCAGTAAAAAACCGAAACCGGAACCTAGGCTTTTTAGTGATTTTGTAAAAAGTATTAAGAAACATCAAGTACAAGAAGTCATCGTTAAACCCGATACGAACCTCGTTTATTACACGGATGAAAATGGTCTATCCATGACTAACTACGTAGGTTCGAACCCATTTTGGGAAGCGCTCATTGAAAGTGATGCCGATGTTCAATTGGATCTATCCAAAACCACGAACTTCGCCGATGCCGTATCCGTTGGTTTTACGCTTATGTTTTCCATCGCCCTGTTTCGCATACTTTTCGGTGGCATGATGGGTGGTGGCGGTGGTTCACCGAATCCATTTAACATGGGTGAGAAAGAATTGGAAGTCGAAAGTCAAATCCCTACGAGATTTGACGATGTCCGGGGCATCGATAATGCCAAAGACGAACTCCAGGAGATTGTTGGGTTTCTTCGCGATCCCACGCAATACATCGTGAGTGGCGCAAAGATACCAAAAGGTGCGCTCCTCACGGGTAAGCCCGGTACGGGTAAAACGCTCTTGGCTCGCGCTATCGCAGGTGAATCCTCTGTGCCTTTCATCCAGTGTTCTGGTTCGTCTTTCGTTGAGATGTTCGTCGGTGTCGGCGCGAAGCGTGTTCGTGATATATTCAAGATGGCTCGAAATAACCAGCCCTGTATCGTGTTTATCGATGAGATAGACGCCATCGGTAAGAAACGTTCTGCGAATGGTTTAGCCGCAAACGATGAACGCGAACAAACCATTAACCAGCTTTTGACCGAGATGGATGGTTTCGATAATGATTCTCAAATCGTCGTCATCGCCGCCACAAACCGTCTCGATATCCTCGACGAGGCTTTGCTTCGACCGGGTCGCTTTGATCGTAAAATACAGGTCAGTCTCCCAGATGTACACGGCCGTGAGAAGATACTCCAAGTACACTCAAAGAACAAGAATCTCGATCCGGGAGTGGATCTCATGAATATCGCGAGACAAACGACGGGCTTTTCGGGTGCGGATCTCGAAAACCTCATGAACGAATGCGCTATTTACTCCGTGAGAGAAGGCACGAATCTCATCACGCCTTCCATCGTTGAAGACGTGTATCAAAGGGTAGTCGTGGGTGCGAAAGGTGGTCGCCCCATGTCTGATGAGCGTAAGAAGCGTGTGGCATACCATGAGGGTGGACACGCTATCATAGGTGTTTTGATGCCCGAATACGACGAAGTTCGTAAAGTGAGTATCATTCCACGCGGTGACGCGGGTGGCGTCACATTCTTCCAACCCGCGTCCGATGAACGTGGTATGTACACAAAGGAGTATCTTTTGTCTCAGATTAAGGTCTCATTGGGTGGTCACGCGGCAGAAGAACTCATATATGGAAAGGATAACGTGACGACCGGTGCGACGAGTGATTTTTCACATGTGTATGCGATCGCCCGTGAAATGGTGATGAATTACGGCATGTCTGAAGCCATAGGTAAAATAAACGTCCAGGAAGGGTATTTATCTCAGCAAACCTCGTATCTCGTCGACCTTGAGGTACACAGAATATCAGATGATTGTTACGTCGAGGTCATGGAACTGTTGCATCAACACAGGGAAGAACTCGAGGAACTCAAGGACATCCTCGTCAGGGACGAAATCATCGATGGGAAGGTCGTGTACGATATGATAAAAAATGTGAGAGAATAGTAGATATGTCACAACGAGTATTGGCACTTCCAGCTCCTGGAAATCAAACTCAAACTGAGACTGTAAATAAGAATACTAAACTCGCAACCAGAGCCAAAAATAAAAAACTCACAGGATCCGCATCATTTTCCGGATCTAGGTCACGTTTGGGTGTGGGTAATGAATCGACGTACCAAACACAGTCGGTGGGTCACCGACGGATAGACCAAATGTTAAGAGACCATAACACGGAGATGAGAAAGTATCAAGGCAACCCTGCTAGATTATGGATGACAACGGTGCAATTACACCAGAATCTCGAAGACATGGAGTATGAGTCAAGTAACGCCCTTAATAAAGCGCGAAGCGCATCAAAAAAAGCAAAATCCAACCCTAATAGCCCCAAAAATGAACAGAAGCGATTGGATGAAAAGGTAAAAGAGGCGAAGACGAAACATCTAAAAATGGTATCAGCTGTAGAAAAAGCTGAATCCCTCGTCGGAAAACGAGAACGGGATAGTCCAAGTGACAAAACAACCGGCGCCATCTCTATTAAAAGAACTAGAAGTACAGAAAAACCACTCGCCATGAAAACGGAGCTAGACTACCTGAAAGAAAAGGCTGAACTGGAAAAGAAAATTAAGTTTATGGGAGAAAGACTCGAGAGACAAGCGGAACTGATAAAAGAATTTCATAAAACGCAACGCTCAAACTC
>Ga0208792_1000273_pt1 | contig 21494 bp, 29 predicted proteins | sample 14_taG_FD_184087 | JGI IMG/M metagenome (GOLD analysis project Ga0208792, IMG submission 184087) | Marine viral communities from the Subarctic Pacific Ocean - 14_ETSP_OMZ_AT15311 metaG (SPAdes) (version 2) | ecosystem: Environmental > Aquatic > Marine > Oceanic | place: Pacific Ocean | collected...
ATAGAGGTCATGGCATTGGCCCAGCTTAGATTATAAATATTCTCATGTAATAATAAATGGCATACCAACTTCAGCCTGGTCTTGCGATCGTTCAGAATTCGGGTGCTCTCCCAGCAGTGAAAGCGACGGAAGAAGTCTTCGTGTACCCTCAGCCCAGTTCTATTAACTGTGGTGGGTGCCGCCCAAACACCATGCTCTATGGCACAGCTCCATACATGGCGGGTAAGGGTTCTCCAGCGCAGTACATTGATGTGAGTGACCAACTTCGTCCACAATCAACTACCCGTTTTGGTAGAGTTATTGTTCCAACCTATGAGCGCAACCTCTTTCCACTTTCCAATATGGAGTGCAAAGTGCCTCTCCGTACCATGAGTTATGAGCCAACCAGTACACGAGCGGAACTCCAGAACGGACTTTTTCAACAAAGATACGCTAATAAAAATGTTACTAAAAAATAAGAATGGCCGATCCCATTTCACTTGCAGCCGTCGCTGGTTTAATTTACGCTGGTAGGGCTTTGAGCAACAAGCCCGAAGCACAAGCACAAGCACAACCAGAGCCAGTTGTTCAACAACCACAAGTTGTCTATGATGAGGACCCAGTCCCACAATTCGTTGAAAATGAGTTTGAGCCACGCGTTGAAATTCCCCAAAAGATGGAGATGGCGAGTTTCGCGGACATTGGTCGCCAACAACGAAGCGGTGGTCAGGAGATTCTCAACATGAGAAACCGTATGTATGATACCGGTCGCATGAACAACCTTTCACCAATTGAGAAACAAATGGTTGGTCCAGGTTTGGGTGTTGGTGCCGATACCCCAGCGCAAGGTGGTTTCCAACAGATGTTCCGTGTGAATCCAATCAATGTTGGTGAATACCGTCTCACTACACTCCCAGGCCGATCAGGTCCAGCTGCGGATGTTACAGGTGGTCGTGCGGCGGTTGTTGGTCAATTGACCCACAATAAACCTGAAACCACAGCATACCTTCCATCTCGTCTTCCCACAATGGCAGGACGGGCTCAGGGTATGTCCGGTGCTATACCAAGAGCGAGTCACCAGAAAACTATGCGAACCACCAACCGTTCAGAGACCGGTCTCCGCGCGGATGGACTTGGTTTCAATGGCGCGAAGCGTTTTGTTTCAGCCCAGACGATGCCACAAGACCCAACTCGTTTCAAGAGTGATCGCAATGACATGCAATTTGCCCACGCAAGTCACGCAGCTCCAGGTATTACAAACTTCAGTGGTGCTTACTCTACAAGCGCAGCTGCCCAAATTACAACAAAGAATAACGAAGAATTGATGAAGTATGGTTTCCGTCCAGAAGATCGCAGAGGTAAGGCGAACCGTATGGGTAACAGAGGTCGTATGAATGTTCGGGAGAGTGCCCTCAAGCAAGGTGGTGCTTTGACAGCAGTGCGCGCCGATACATCTCGTATTGATGGTCGTTTTGGTACCGCCGATGGTGGATGGACTCAGAACTACCAACAAAAGCCTTTCCATCAATTCAATGCCTACAAGGGCAACGAGAATCCCAACTCAAGAAACTTGGATATTGCGAAGAGACAACTCCAGAACAACCCATTGGCCCACCACATTTATTAAGTGTGTATTAACAAATTATAGACAAAAACAATCATTAAAATATTGTACCTATATTTTAATGAAGGTTCATACCCTTGATATAGATAGCAGTGAGAGAGATACGAATGTATATACATATGCTAACAATTATACAGTCACTCTCAAGGAACCTATATATGATGTGACGCAGATAAAGTTAATTTCCTGTCGTATCCCAACACCTCAATTGACAACATGTGCCACGAATAAGACATTTAGTATTTATGATTCAGGTGCACCCGATGATATTATTGAGGTTACCCTTGATGAAACTAATTATGTGGGTGGTGCCGCTTTAGCTTCTGATTTGGATACTAAAATGCAACCACCCCTCACATGTATAGACTCCGTTGTTTTTGATTCTGATACACAAGCCCTGACCTTTTCAAATACGATAGCCAGTAACACTTTCACATTCAAGTTTTTTGATGGTACGAATGGTTATCTCAGTAATACCTCCACGACAACACCTCACCAAGTTATGGGGTTTTCATCAAAAAATCCAGAGAGTGGCGACACCGTGATTTCTGGGGCTATCAATTTGGAAGGTCCAAATTCTCTTATTATTCGTATGACATCTGGATCTGACGAATTCACAAAAACTGTATACTCGGCAACACCATTCTACACAGGGCACATTCTTCTAAATGGCACCGATTACATGAATTATCACCACGCAGATGATCCACTTACACATGAATTCTACAGGGGGGCACAAAAGTATATCAAAGACATCAAATTAGAGTTCTTCTACATGAGCCACGGGCGTCTCATCCCATATGATTTCAGGAATCAGGATCACATTTTGAAATTTGAAATTACATGTTCTACGGACAAATTAGAGGGACTACCAAAGGTTCCCCCGGAAACCGTTAAGAAGGAGTTACCGCCACCAATAAGTATCCCCGAAGTTCTGGTGGATTCTTATAGATGGAAAGAGTATCTCTCCATTGGAGTGATTGTGTTTATTGGAATTGTTCTCTTGTCTCTGATGAAGCGACGCCCAAAACTTAGCGAGTAATCGCGAAGACTGGTTGCGCTGGCTTGGAGACGCGAGTGGAGATGCCGGAGACGACCATGTAGACCGCAATGGACAACAAGGTGGTCAAGATCGCGGTGAGGGTGTACTGGGTACCACCGTTCTTTGGCACTTTAACAACTTGCTGGATGACCCAACGGACCAAGTCCATCCAGCTCATCGCCGCGGCGAAGCTGAAGCCCGCAACAATGGCGTTGAGGGATTGAGTTTCCAATTCTTGGGTAACAAGGTTAACAGTCTTGAGAGCTTGGGCAGTCATGTCAGCCATGATGAGAGTTTTATACTATATGTATAGAAATTTTTCATTCTGGTAATAGTTCCTCCTTCTGAACAATTTTTTTGTATTTGGGTTTCCTAACTATTTGTGATTTTGCGAATATTTGCTCTTCTTCCTCATCAGAATCTCCATCAGAACTACTTCCTGAATCTTCGTCACCTGTAGCTTTGAATGACTTATATTCAGAAATCGTCCATCCCTCCGGCTCCGATGTACTCATTACTATTAATAGCATTTTTTAACATCTCTTCTACCGGACTTTGTGGAACCCACTGTTCCCAACGGTCGTAGGCCTCGTTCATCTGTCTGAAGATAGTGTCATTACCAGAGTATCTCTCAAATGGGGGACAGTCTTCTGGGGCAATCTCCTCAAGGTCATCTTCGTCTGAAGACTCTTCGTCATAAATCTCTGGATAGAGGGATCCAATGTTTTGACCAACTGTATACATCACACAATACTTAATCGCATATTCCATATCTTCTGAGAGTACCGTGTTACGACCACACGCTTTGGAATATTCGGCTGCCATGACCATACTTCTCTCAAGAACGGGGAGAAGTATCCCCATGAGGGCTTGTTGTTGGGACTCCTCGTAAGCCCCAGAAGATTCACCAAAACCAGTTTTCATCATCTTTCTTAGTATTTCAAATCAAAAAGAGTTCGGGCAGTTCCCTCACTTACGCGAAGGATATTGTGACTCACAGCGTACACTCTAACTTGTCTTGCATAATCGGCACATGGGGTCAGACTTAGGTTGAGTATTTGTTCTTTCACAAGACTAAAGTTGATCTGACCCGTTGGATACCACTTTTCTGGTTCAAGTGCAAAACTATACGAGTAGAATCGTCTAATAAGTTGTGTCTTGGAGTGATGAATGGCTGCCTGGACAGCCTTAAGAAATATAACATTCCCAGTTTCCTGTGTAATTATGGGTTGGCCATCAAGATCGAGGGTAAGATAATCAAGATTTTCATAAAGAATATACTTACCACCTGTGTCTGCGAGCGTATTATCGTAATCAAATGGGGTTATAAATTGACCCTCACTAGTTCCTGTATCCCCCTGTCTTTGAATCACAAAGTAGAGCTCCCTCACTGGATTGTAAAAATCCAATTTGAATCCAGCATCTTGTACACCTTGTGCAACATCAAATACATTTTGTTGAACTTGTGTGATGATATAATCTCTCATCTTTTCATTCTCAATTTTGATTCTCTCACAAGGATCAATAAAAGCAACTTCTGCACACAATGAAAAGTCTTTGAGATGAATACTACCAGGTGTTACTGCTTGAAGTTCTCCGGTTGTACCCTTTATAATCAGATGATCATGATTTCTTATTTTAATTTCAACTTCAACTTCCTGTTTCTTAATAGCACAGAGAGGCACTGCTAATTCTGGATTATTGTAAAAGTAAAATGGGAGGTCCACAAAGAATTCATCCTCTTCATCTGCCTGCCCAATTGAACCCAAGATATCCTTGTCTGAAACCCTTGTATCAATTGTTCGTTCTGGATACTTTCCAATGAGTTGTTTGAGAGCCCTCTGTTTTGTTTGTGTAACAAAGTGCTCCGAATGTATCTGAAGATAGTCACTTGTGAGTCTCTGAATGACTTTTCCACCCACAATGAGATCAGCATATTCAATGAGAGCGTGACCAATAGATTCTATAAATCTTGGATCTGTGTATAGTATGGTTGAAATGGTTGGCAACTTAATCTTCACACTGAGAGTCAATAACAAATCACCAGTATTTTGAGCCACTTTGAATCTCGCCTTGCTACCAAAGTCAACAGCCGTCTCTGCGTCTATGTCTACATATTCTCTTGCAAAGTTTGAATGTTTCTTGAAACTTTGCAAAAAGTATGTATAGTCTGGGTCTATGGTAAAAAACCTGTCTTGAGCACCAGATGCCAAGAGCTGAACAACACCAGCCATTACTATTATAGCATTCTAAAATTTTAAACCAGCTAATCCACTATCAACACGAAGTATGTTGTAATTTACGGCGTACACTCTGGTATTATTATTGTCACTATCATTGATTGGGTCTATCTGAATTGTGAGGAGTTTATGAAATATACGGCTCATATTAACTTGTCCAGTTGGGTAATACACTTCTGGTTTTAGGGCAAAACTATACATTCCAAACTCTGATTGTTTATAATTTGTGCCGGCTACATATTCTGGTGGACTGATGTGATGTTTGAGGGATTGTTCATATACAAGAAACTTTCTACCTCTATCAAAAACAACTTCATTATTAAATTGAAGTTTTACATTTGACAAAGTGTTATATCTATTTGGATGATTTGCGGTAACAGCTGCTTCAGACTGTGACACAAAGAAGAGTTCCCTCACTGGATGTGAAAAGTTGAGCATCACCGACTTTGTGTTTTCACCAGCTTTCATCACAAACTTTGACATTTGTACCTGAGTGATGACATAGTCAAGTGGTCTGGACATCATGTAGTTTCTCTCGTTATCGGTGAGAAACACAAACTCTGTATCAAGTGAAATCTTTTTGAGATTTGCTGTAGCATTTTCTGGATTAGCACCACTTACAAGTTCTGCGAGGGGTCTCAGTTTTATCCGAACCTCAACAACCTGTTTAGTGAGGGCACATGTTGGAATAGCCAGACTTGGATTACGATAAAAGTAAAATGGGAGGTCCATAAAGTATGTATAATCACCTGTGTGTGCGAGTGTTTCACCATGGCTATTCAGAAAGTACACAGTCTGATCTATATCATCATCTGTATTATGGAGTTGTTGGTGAATGTATATGTACTCACCTGTAATTTTCTCAATGGTTTGTCCACCAATAAGAAGTTCGGCACTCTCCACTAAATGTGACAGAACAGATGGACACCATTCATACCCAGAAGAGGGGTCGTCAAGGGTTATTTTCAAATTCAAGTTTTTAATCAAGTCTCCTCTATCATTTGGAACACGGCAAGTAACGGTTTTACCAAATGTGGAATCTCCATCAAACTGACTTTCAATATAATTTATAGCAAACTTTGTGTGTCTTCTAAAGTTCATCAGGAAATATGAAAACTGTGGATCTCCTGTGAGCCATTGGTCTTGGACTCCAGTGGTGGCAAGTCTCAAACGACCTGACATTCCTACATTATGTGAGTAAAATTTTGCTAAATAAAACGAGACACTACTGTAGAATGAATCTTCAATTGAGGAAATTCAAACCCGAGGCTATGTCAGATGATAGAGTCTGTGTGTTTATCGGAAAGCGTAACACAGGGAAGTCAACCTTAGTAAAGGATATTATGTATCACAAGAAACATATACCAGCAGGGATTGTACTATCGGGTACGGAGGAGGGGAATCACTTTTATGGTGAGTTTATTCCAGACCTCTTTGTCTACGGTGAATACGACAGAGATGCAATAGAGCGGGTTATATCCAGGCAGAGAAAGATAATTGGCACAAAGGGGAAGAATCCATATAATGGTGCTTTCATGCTCCTTGATGATTGTATGTATGATAGTAAGTTCCTGAAGGATACTTGTATTCGCCAGTGTTTCATGAATGGTAGGCACTATAATATCTTCTTCATGTTGACAATGCAGTACGTCATGGATCTGCCACCAGCACTTAGGGCAAATGTAGATTATGTATTTATACTTAGGGAAAATATCATTCAGAATAGAGAGAAATTGTACAAATCATTTTTTGGGATCTTCCCCTCATTTGACATGTTTTCAAAAGTGATGGATGCGTGTACAGAAAACTATGAGTGCCTCGTATTAGACAATACTGTAAAATCTAATAAGATCACCGACTGTGTATTCTGGTACAAAGCCACAGTTAGAAAGGGGTTTAGGGTTGGAAGTCCCAACCTCTGGAAACTCCATAAAAAGATGTACAATCCCAAATACTTGGATCAAAGTGAGGAGGATGCCAAGAAAGCCACCAAGAAGACACACCTTAAGATTACAAAAGCGAAATGATAAAGAGGAACTCGGTAACCTTCTTTGGTCTATTCTTTAGGTTACGACCCCCCTTGTAGGATGAGTAGTCAATTTCAATTTTTTCGTATCTATAGGGTCTCAAGATCTCTTCCCACTCTTCAGGTTTGATGAAACCCTCATTATTGTAGGACACCAAGGTATGTTTCGCTTTCTCGGTAGCTAACTTCAAGGTAAGTTCCATAGCTTCTCTAATTTTACCTCTACTATTGTACTGACTTTTGTTCCAATCCCCAGGGATACCTGATACTTTTGAAACTGTATGAGGTCTCTCATTGGTACATATGAGGTTAAGCATGAAGTAATTTGATCCATATGGGTGTTGATTATAGGGTGGATCCAGGTAGATGAGGTCTACTTTGGGGAGTTCCCTCAGAAAATCACAAGCATCTTGGCGCCGTAGCTCAACATCCCTTGTCGGCTCCAACCACACTGGACACTCAACTTCAATTCTCTTTGTGATTCTGTCCAGCGCATGACCACCTTTACCACCCCAACCACCTCTATGGAAGCCCTTGAAGACCCCCGAAGTATTTGTGTGAATACTCGCCTTCACGAGGAGTGGTCCAAGGCAGTATGGTTTAAGTTGATCAGGGACACACCTCTCAATGTAATCCAACATACCATCAATTCTTCTTCCATTTTCAGGAGTATAAAACTGTCTCTCTTGGGACGCATACATCTCTGTGAAAACCCCAACTTTATCTGGACATCTATTCATCTCCTCAAGGTGCCGAAGAATATCATCGGCATTAGCCCAGGAGGGGGTCACCAAAAAACACTTTGAAAGGATTTCACAATAAAGTTCAAGATCATTCACATACAATTTCTCAGAGTGGTTCAATAACATTCTTGAGACAACACCGGACCCAGAAAAGGCATCGGCGCATGTTTGAGGTTGAAGTCTCTTGACAATTTCTTCAATCTTATTGACAAGTTTCCTCTTGTTGCCAATGTATGTTATCATTGGTTGTTGAACAAAATCATTCATTCTTAATCTTAAATTGTGTGAAATCTCTAACTCAAAAACATAAGACTATACTAAATGTCCACGGATATTAATACCCTCAACCTGGCGGATAATGGTGATGGAATGGTACCAATTAGTGACAATAGATCTACAACATTTGTCAATAATGAACAACCAGCGTTTTCGGAACCCGAAAAAAATGTCAGTCAAAATAAACAGACGATGGACTCCACCCCAATTAATGACATTATGATGGAACCACCAATGATGACAGAGGAGCCCAGAATGCAAGGCATGATGCCACAAATGACTGCTCCACAACCCCAGGGTGCTTACGCTATGCCACAACAGGAAGCGAAGCCAGAAAGCAAGAACCCATTCAACCTCACCGACGATCAATTGATCGCTCTCGTTGCGGGTGCCGCTGCCGCTCTTGCTGTGTCTAAGCCAGTTCAAGACAAGCTTGTTACTTCAATCCCCAAGTTCCTCAACGAACAAGGGTCCCGAAGCATGGTGGGCTTGGCTTCAACCGGTTTGGTTGCTGCTGTGGTCTTCTACTTTGTGAAGGATCAAATTGTCAAACCCTGATTTGACTCCCAACCCATATTAGAATAGATTGAGTTATCAATACCTGAATAATAGGTAATCAAAGCTCCTCCGGCAAACGCTGTCATGAGCAAGGCACTCAACTTAAGTGTCTTGCTTCTGTCACTTCCATATTCCTTCACCGCATCCTTTGTATCACTCATCATGAGATTCATAACATATGTAATCAAGAACGCAATCATCGTTGTTGAAATCATAAAAAGTCTGTCAACCGCGAGTCTTGGTACATTGCCAATGATGTATCTCAAAATATTTGGAACCACGAGGGTCATCACTATCAAGTTCAAGAAATAGTTATTACTCATATGAGGTATGACAGTAATTCCATATATCGTTATATAATACGCAATGACTGTCAGCAAGACGCTGAGGGGAGTCTTCATTTAATATGAAGGAAGAAGATTATTTATCCTGAATGTGTTGTCCGCAAAACTTGGTTCTCTCGGGTATCTTTTCATAGATACCCAACTCCACGCACATATCACGAAGTTCAAGGTAATTATTCCAAAACTGCTCGGAGTGTGAGTACTCATCAACTGTACAATGGGCTAATTCGTGGATGAGGACATGGAAGATTTCATTTGGGTTACCGTCAAGGCACAAGGCAATTTCTTGTCCCTTGTTTGTATTGTAACCAACAGATTCACTCATGGAGTGGAACCCGGTGAGTGGCACACAACGCGCGAGCATCTGATACTTTGGGTGACCTGTGGAGGAAATGTGCTCACGAAGGACTCTATATTTCTCCCTGACTTCCACGAGTTCCTGGGGTTCGCGAGTTTGGGAGAGTATCCAAATGTTTATGAGGATCAATACAATGAATGCGATCATCTCTTATATACAAAGATAAATTTGCTATACAGTTCTGAAATTGGATTTCCTGTGAGACCCTCCCACAATTCTAATTTAAAACCCATTTCTTCTAAATGTGTCACGAGAAGGTCACGGTAGGCTATAGGCTCCGACTTGGGTCCATCGGCATAGAAGGGGGTATCCACCAGGTTTACAAACAATTTTTCACCGTAGCCACCATTCCCATGATTCTTTGTAAGGAAAAAGTTACCCATATGATCCTTGAGAGGTGTCCTAAATATGATTTTCTCTGAATCTGGTATAATACCTATGAGTCTTCCACCGGGTTTCATTCTCTTCTTAATCTCCCTCAGAGAACTAAAAAACTTTCCGTGACTTTCAAAAATGTAGTGAAGTGAAAAGTTGTAACACACAATATCAAACTTTCTATTTGGACAATTGTGGATGTCACCCTCATAGAAGTTTACCCTCATATGCATATTCTTAGCACGGCTTCTGGCCTCTACAAGGGCTGACGGCTCTGGATCACACATACTCATATTTGCTCCACACTTATACCATTTCTGAAGATCACCACCAAAGCCACATCCCACATCAAGGATCTGATGCCCCTCCCTCGTCACACATTGTATGAGTTCCCTCTTGGCATTATTATGGTTTCGGCGGATCTCTTCCATATCTTTTTAAATATTCATTCTTTTAAGGTAACTTAAGTTGTATATCTTCAGAACCAAATGGTGAAGATGGAAGCCAATTGAATAGGTAATAATATACATGACCGGTACCTTTGAGGAACTTTAATTTTTCCAGGTCTTCTCCCCTATGACCAATATCAAGGGTATTGAACACATCATAACCTTGATTCCTCGCGAGTACAAAGGCGTCGTTGTACACATTACCAACCATGTAGAACGCGTAGACTTGTTTAACTGTGTCTCGTCCATCTACGCGATCATATGGCACTTCATAAAACGAAATGAAATCGTCTGTCTCGTCATTCACATATGAATGAATTGGAAGTATCCAATGTTTAACCCACTCTCTGTCAATTTGGGGTGCCATTTTGAAGTCACTGAAGTATTTTTCAAGTATTCGGGTGACTTTTGGTACATCCTCGTGTGTCATCTTCCTAAATGGGGAGTTTCCACGAACTTCAAAATACTTCTCTCTCAACCGATCTGTTTGGTAGAAGCCAGTCTTGACAAGCCTCTTGACATTGAGGAAACGATGCCAATAGGAACTCTTTGCTATAGAACCGGGTATCTTTGTCACGGCTGTGTATACTGCCTGCCACACACCTTTTGTATTAGCGATTCTTTTGATTTCGCTGATGAGCACTGGCGCAAAACCCCTGTCCCGATAGTTGGGATGAACACAAAGAAAATTGATTTGAACCATATTGAGAACATCCTCGCACACTCTCACTTTTGTTGGAACACTTGAAATGTATCCAATGAGTTCACCCGTATCATTGTGGCGGATACCTCTATTTTCGTATCCACACATCTCAGCTGCCCATTTGAGGGTTTCAAGGGAGTATGTCAATCTAAAAGTTTCATCACACACATAATGAGCATTCAGAAGTTTGTGTGCTTCTTCAAGTTTGGGTTTATCCCATGAAAAACCATCAGGAAGTTTGATTGGTTCATTTACAACATTCTTCTCCTTTTCAATTTCCTTGCCAGTTTCATATACAGCACCTTCTTGAGGCACAGGTTGTTTATCCCAAAATGTCCTCATTTACAATACAAGTAGCTTAAAGTTTTAAGTATTGTGTAAGATATAAACATGTCTCTTGAGCAAGATTACACTACCGTTCCAGGTCAATTGTATGCGTGCCTCTCTGTTGTCGGACCAGAGGCGCCACAGAAGAATGATAAGTTTGGTATCAAGATTCGTGGCGCCTTTGCCTCCCGCGACGAGGCTGCGGCGCATGCGAAGCGTCTCCAAAAGGAAGATAGCACCTTTGACATCTATGTTGTTGACATGTACAAGTGGCTCCTCATTCCACCAGATCCCCTCAAGATTGAAGATGTTCACTATCAAAACGAAAAGTTGGAAGAGATCATGAGCGGTTACAAGGAAAATCAAGCTGAAGCTGCGCGTATGTTCAACGAGCGTAAGCGTGATATGATGGAAGCTAAGTCATATGTCAAGCCAGGTGACGAGAACTCTATGTTTTACACCAGACCAGACGAGCCACCAGTGAGCCACCCAGCTGATGTTATTGAGAAGCTCAAGAAGGAAAAGCCAGATGCTCAGATGGAAGACCTCGTGAAGGAAGCTGATGCCATTGTTGCGGCGGAGATTGAAGAGCGACGCAAGTGGCGTGAAGCACGAGACGCTGAAGCCTCTACCGAAGCCAAGATTGAAGAAACTAAGGATGAGGGTGAACCAGAAGTCTCTTCAGCCTAAATTAAATATTCGTTAATTTTAGAACAAAATGTGGAAAATAATTTTGACCATTATTTTGACTAGTGCGTTCTTTATTTTGTTTTTTGAACCAAGTAACATTGTGACTTCAAAAAACAAAAGTAGGAGAGTTAAGGTGGATACAGCACACGGATTCATTGAGGATACACGCGACGCGTTCATCATACCTATGTATCCAACTCAAGTTATGAATCGTGATATCACAGGAAAGATCATTCCAATTTATGGAGACACAGGCAACTTTACCGGATACTCAAGCGTACCTGAGGATCACTGGTTGCATGGTTTTCCCCATGAAAAAGCCGAGTAAAAACACAGCAAATGCTATGATCCATACCGACTTATCAACATTTGAGAAAAAATCATTTCTGTCTGTTGGGTATGCGTGAAATTGTTGTTGTGGTGGATACATCATTTCAGAAGGTTGAAAATAGTATTCCTCTTCGTTTATAGGTGTACTATCTTCATGCTTCTCTTCCTTTTCTTTAAATGGATCCTCTACTGGATTGTAATCAATTGGATTTCCTATATCAGTTTCCATTTTCTAATATAGATTCTGTTTTTTTTAAGCATCTTCTTCCTCACTTTCTTCTTCATCGTCATCTACCAAAAAATCCTTCAAACTACCTTCATCATCGTCATCATCACTCTCATCGTCAGAATAATATTCATCTTCAGTGTCAATATCAGATCCCAAATCGGAATCGTGATCTTCGGGGGCGTAATCGTCTTCAAGAATAGCTTCTTCTGGTTGATAGAGTTCTGGCTTCTTTATCTGTCGCCCTGATCGTGTCCTGGTCTGAACCATTTAAATAAATAAAGACTCCTGCCTTTTAAGTATCTTTTCTTGTATTTCTTCCCTAAAATCAAAATCGGCGTACAGTGCGAGCTCTTCAAGTGCGTTTTGGGCATCTATATGACGACCCTCACTCTTGTATTTTAGATAATCTTTATAGAGTTGTGGGTGAATCCCTGAATACATATGAAATTCATCTATTTGGGGGATGGGTTGTGGTATTTCAATATCGTTGATGAGTTTTGCCGCAAGAAATACGGTGACACCAACGAGAATGAGAGCCATTCTTCTACTGTTGTGTTTTATTTTTTTGGGGGTGGTTTGAGTGCTTCCTTAACACTCCCACTAAGTTCGTGTGTTCTGGATCTACTCTTTGTACACACGGGACACTTTTGTGTTATTTTACTACCCTTAATGACATAGGACATTGTACAATCTTGGTGATCGCCCCCAATTGTTTCACAATATGTTGAAGTTGTGAGAGCGATGAAACCACCCCTCTGTTGTGTAATGCTTACAACGCGAGTGTCATCTGGACATTTCATACATCTGCGCATGAAAGATTCAAGGGGCCCTTTCACATCACTTTGTTTGATTTGGGGCTTCTCCTCAAACTTTTTGATTTCTGGACACTTTCTGAGATCCTCCTTTTGGGGATACAACTTTTCAACAATCTTGGGTGTGAGGGTATGTTTGCGACCATAGAAATCTTTACAAAAACCATCGCGTCGCCCCCTTATCGTTTCACACCTACAGAAACACTTTTGTGCTATACACGAACCACTGACATGAAACCATATATGATTGGAGCTATGAGCCCTCTTGAGGTTCTCACAATACTTGGAGTTGGTTGAAACGAGATAGGTCTCCTTGTGTTTGAAAAGTTTTGTCACCACAGAAGTAGACTGACCTTCCATATTCCTCTGAATGAAATCCTCAATGAGACCCTTGAGCTCATCATTCTCAATTTCATCTTTTGTTTGAGCATCGGTGAATGACCCCTCCTTTATGACAGAAGAAGGTGGCTCCACTGTAATGTGTTGCGGTTGTTCCGTCCGAATGGAGGACATTTTCAGAATATCCAAATTTGGTTGTGGATCAATTTTTGTCAATTTACTGAGGGGTCCATGATTATAGATGAATAGAGGGAGGTAGGCAACTTGTACAACTTTTCCCTTTCCTTCACACTCCTCACACCCCTGGCCACCACATTGGGTGTGCTTTGCCATCTTGTGCGACCATGGCATGCGAAAACCACTCCCCTTGGATTTCCTACGAACATCACCGTACACGGCGGCGTCTATAATTTCATTCCAATCCGTAGCGCCTTTAGCTCTTGAGAGTGCCACGAGAATGTGCTCCCTGAGAGCAATAGCCGATGGTTGATCTACAACAAATTCTGGCCAGTTGAGGTGGACGCCAGTCTTTGTATACTGCCCAACTGTTTTGGGAGGTGATACAGAGATTAGACAATCCTTACCACCATGGCGCTTTACTTTGTCACATATGATCTTACAAATATCCTGAATCTCTTCAATTGTGAGGGACCTGGTATCTTTGTAATCAATGTCCACGAAAAAGTTGTACCTGGGACTCTTCTGTTCAACGACAAACAGTTTCTCACCAGACTTGACAGCCTCTATATACTTTTCGTGGAACTCGTTCAATTTATCAAATGGCACGGAAAGGACACCACCGTCCATGAGCACATGTGATAGATTGGTTGCATTGTTAAATTTTTGTTGTGTACACCACCGTTTAAACATACCTTTGTATCGCGTCTAACCTCTAAACCACCTCATAAAAGAAACATCGGCATACTCTTTAGGTGATTCTGCGAGATCCTTCTTGATGACGAGGAGTTCGTAGACTTTCTTATCTTCATTTTCCTTTATCCATTCTTCCACCTCTTCTGGACAGAGGCCTCTATTTGTTTTGAGGAGCTCTCCAATCTGCATTAAAATGTAAGACTTTGACTTCATTCTACTTTATAGAGAATGTTTTTCTATTGAGAGAACTTACACACGAATAAAACTCTGGATTTCTGAGGACATTGTCTACAATGAGTTTCCACCTCTTTCGGGTATTGAACTCCTCGAGGGTATCAAAACTCATGTAGTCATTTTCATCAAAAGTTTTCTTTATTGGTTGTTTGTTAATTTTTTTGAGATTCGTTTTTTGTTTCTCATCGTAGAACTTTCTTACGAGTGTTTGTTGTTGGGGTTTGGTATAGTCTACAAAAAAGATGAAAACATTATATTCCAAATCCACCGTTGGACTCTCTTTGACTGTAAATTTAAATTCTGTATACTCACCATTTTTGAGGGCAACCACACCACGAGTCTCTTCCTCAAGTTCACGGAGGGCACAACGAAGGGGATTGAAAATCTCCCGTCGTCTACACCCCCCTGTGACAAAAATCCAATCCTTAAAGCGTCGATCCCTCACTGTGAGGAATTTAGGCTTTTCGTCAGCAAAACTGACCGGTATCGCTATAGCTTTGTATTTTTTCATTGCGCATTCGCAAGTTATAATAAACGGATATGTTTATTCCTCCTCTTTTTCTTCGGCATCTTCCTTTTCAATTTCAGGTTCGGTTTGGGGTACGGGTTTCCCTTCGGGTGCACTGAGACGGTGCACGAGATGGGCCGAGAAATTCTTAAGATTTTCAACATCAGTTTTAGCCTTGTTCATCTCCTTGAATAAGAAGACAACACCAGCAATCGCCACAATTGTGGCGATCATCATGAGGGTTTCACGGTCCATTGGAATCATTATGTATTATTTGTGCGCCTTCTTTTTAAGTAAGAGCACCCATATGGGTTCGTCCTGGTGGAGGACATTCATAGGGACTTTGGGCAAATTGCACGGCTTCGTAATGCGTAGGTTCACAAGACTTTTGAGTTGGTGGTGTAGGTTGGCCCACAAACTTTTCAAGTGTCCTGGATTTGGGATCGTACGTCAATACAAAAACGATGGCGAGGAGGAAAACTAAGTTCCACATGGTGTTTTATTAATTAGTTAGAATATAAAAGGCCACCCATACCGTTCTCAACACGGAGGATGTTGTAGTTCACGGCGTAGATGTCGTCATCACAATCTCGGGTGTCGTTGACGATGCGAGCTGAATCAAGGCGAGAGAAGTTGAGGGTACCTGTGGGTTGGAGCTTACCAGTTTCCAAGCAGAATGGATACAAGAAGAGGGTCTTGACAGTCGCTGGCTTGGCGGAATTGGTTGTGTTAAAGTAGAGTGGGACATGGGAGAAGTTTGGATCCGCAAACTTGAAGTCGGCCACATCAGTCCCGTTGATTTGAAGCTTAAGCTTGTTATCATCGTTGAGGATTTCAAGGGCAGTCGCCTTACCAGCCGCGAGGTACTTCACTGGGTGGTTGAAGTTGAGCTCTTGGATCTTGGTGAGGGAGGCGGTCGCCTTTTGGACTTGGGTGATGATCATGTTTTGTGGAGTGGAGGCAAAGTGCTCACGCTCTTGGGTATCCAGGTACACATAGTTGGCATAGACATCCCACTTATCGGTGGCAGCCGTGGAGCCCCAAGTGATGCGGAGTTCCACATCGTGGTACTGGAGAGCAACGAGGGGAAGGGCCGTTTGGAGGTTTTCGCAGAAAGCAAAGCGGAGTGGGTAGAAACGGGAATCGTTGGCACCACCGAAAAGGTCACCTGAGACGGACTTGGAAGAGTTTGTGGCTGAGAGCACTGGGGCGATGAGGGTGGAGTAGGTGGAATCCTGGTCATCAACGACTTGACCACCGATGAGGAGTTCAACCTTGGCAATCTTGGTGCGCCATTGAGTGGCGCTGTACCCCTGAGTGGCAGAGCCGTCATTTGGGACAAGGTACACATAGCTGAGGAGATCCCCCTTGCGTTCAAAGCGAACAGTGGACATACCCCCGTTAGAGACATTCCCCTGGATCACTTGGCGTTCCACAGTTTGGGAGAAGTTTGTGTGGCGCTTGTAGGTACTTCTGAAAAAGCTGATTTCGGGTGAGCCGACAAGGTGCGCATCCTGAGCACCGACAGCAACGAGTTGGGCAATACCACCAGACATTTTATAGTATAGTGAGAGTTTTTTTTAAGTCTGGGTAAAGTTCATTAAAGGTTGAGACCCATGTCACATAAATGTATCCACCTGGTTGTATATTCACATTTGATGATGTGTTTACAGATGAAGAATGTGACTATCTCATAGAAATGACAGATAAATACACTATAAAGGGTCGTGAGGTCTATGGACCAGCGGCTAACGTACCCGCGGACAGTGTCAATTCATTAGAACTTTCCGATACCAAGGTCCAAGACCTAACTTTTGAAAAGGTTCTAAAATATTCAAAGAAGAGTATGATATTGAGATGTGTGGATTTTCGTCACCCACCCTGTGTAAAATTAAAGGTGCGACGCGGTGGCACAAAGATGGTGTCATCATGGCGAAACAGGTACACAATGGGATGTGCCCAGCATCAGAATTGAGAAATATGAGTATCATTATAGCTCTCAATTGTGATCCCGAACAAGGGTGTACAATTAAATTAAAAAGGGGTCAAGCAGTGGCCTTTCCACCATACTGGACACGAATGATCTTGGGGGTGGAACTGTACGATACACTGTGAACTGTTGGACCCATGACTAACCACAGTGGTACGTACATCCCACATAGGCCGCTTTGTGGACCGCATTGGCTTCATCCGTTGGTACACCAGAGACGTCCAGGTAGCGGATTCGGTACTCGGGTTCAGTGCGATCAGTGTCCATCCATTGGAGACGCCCGTAGCTGTCAAGGACATTGTTACCGTCGTCATCCTTGAGGATCACCTGTACAGGGAGCTTCTCTGGTTCAAAGTCGCAATCCATGGTTGATTTGGCTACTGTACAGCTTCTAACAATGTCGTCATCTTGTCTTTGGGCATAACCAGGGAGGTGGGACGTTGTGACATAGTCCCCGGAGACCACATTTCCATTGGTATTCGCGACCCAAAGAGCCCCTTCACCGAGGGAGTTTACGATGACCCTATTGTCACCACTTTCCTTGTCCTGCCTGATGACTGTGGCACCGGATGTCTGTGAACGTGTGGTCCCACTCTGCTCAAAGTGGTCCACAACACCAAAGACCGACCTGTCATTGGCCACATTGGACAGAGAGACCACAGGGAGGGCCTCCGACGACTTAATGGCACGGGTCCCGGTGGTTAGGGACCCATTGAGACTGACATACTTGTTCTTGTTGGCCGAAACGACAAGGCCCTGACCCATGGGTCCCTCAGGGAAACAGATGTGTTGACCCGTGAAGGAGAGGAGAGTGCCAGCGGCTACAATGGGTTTGGAGACGATGAGAGACGTCGGTGGATTATAGATGTAGGCGGAGTTGGCTTCATTTGTCGACGCGATCGTGTAGGACCCGTCATTCGAGAGGGAGACCTCGACGCCGAAGCCGCGATTGTTCCCCGGATCCGGAGCCACCATCTTGGACTGGAAGCTCCAACTGGTCCCGGAGCGTCTGTAGATGTAGGCGGAACCGGACCCACTGAAGCCGCCGTCGTCATCCCTCCACGCCCCCGCGAGAGCATAGGACCCGTCACCCGAAATCTCGGCGGCCCAGCCGAAGTAGTCATCGGGCCCCGGATCCGGAGCCGTAATCTTGGACTGGAAGTTCCAACTGGACCCGGAGCGGACGAAGATGTAGGCGGAACCGGAGTTGGTCGCGCCGGCGTCATCGTACGCCGCCCCCACGAGGGCGTAGGACCCGTCATTCGAGATGGAGACGGCCCAGCCGAAATAGTCATTTGAGGCCCGATCCGGAGCCGTAATCTTGGACTGGAAGTTCCAACTGGACCCGGAGCGGACGAAGATGTAGGCGGAACCGGTACCGGCCGCGCCGTCGTCATCGTACGGCGCCCCCGCGATGGCGTAGGACCCGTCACTCGAAATGCCAACACGATAGGCGAAGTTGTCATTTGCGGCCCGATCCGGAGCCCTAATCTTGGACTGGAAGTTCCAACTGGACCCGGAGCGGACGAAGATGTAGGCGGAACCGGAGTCGGGCGCCCCGTCGTCATCACGTAACGCCCCCACGAGGGCGTAGGACCCGTCACCCGAAATGGAGACGGATTTGGTGAGGCTAGCAAAGCCATCACCGGTCGCCGGATCCGGAGCCGTAATCTTGGACTGGAAGTTCCAACTGGACCCGGAGCGGACGAAGATGTAGGCGGAACCGGAGTTGGGCGCCCCGTCGTCGTCACTCATCGCCCCCACGAGGGCGTAGGACCCGTCACCCGACATGGAGACGCTTGAGCCGAAATAGTCATTTGAGGCCCCATCCGGAGCCGTAATCTTGGACTGGAAGTTCCAACTGGACCCGGAGCGGACGAAGATGTAGGCGGAACCGTAATCTGGTTGGGGGGTACCCGCGGGACCGTCATCCCTCCACGCCCCCGCGATGGCGTAGGACCCGTCACCCGACATGGAGACGACCCGGCCGAAGGCGTCATTGAACACCCCATCCGGAGCCGTAAGCTTGGACTGGAAGTCCCAGCTGTTCCCAGCCCCAACACTAAGGTCGCACACACTGGACCCACCATCCGTAATCCTCATGGGACCCGCGACCTCCAGGGTCTTTGTTGGGTCGGTATTCGTACCTATAGCTACACTACTTGCATAGTATATTTTGGAGCTAGCAGTTTCGGTCCATGGGGACCCCTGAAGCGGCGAACCACCCACATAGAGGCTAGTCGCATTTACTGTACCGTTCACATCCAATTTGTACGCTGGGTCGTTTGTCCCAATCCCAACATCACCACCGGATTCTACACGCATTCTTTCACTACCGGCTGTCTGCATTGTAATAGTATCGTTGGAGGGAAAATCTATATAAGTGTTTGTATCACCCCTATGGTATATATACCGATCCGTATAAAGGGATGCAGCAGTAACAGCACCCGTAGTCGTAACGGGTCGAGATATAGTGCCCTCAGTAATCTTACTGGCGTTCAAGTCGGGGATACGATCGGTGCCAAGTGTCCCCGAAGTTACGTTACTCGCATTCAAACTTGTGAGACCAGAACCATTACCGGTTACCGTTCCAATCACTTCAACATCACCGGCAAAACTCTGAATATTGGTCGTCGCCATCTATTACTATTATAGCTGTACATTTTTTTGTTGAGTTTTTATCTAATAGCCAAATGTATGTTCATCCACGCCACCCTGTGTAAAATTAAAGGTGCGACGCGATGGCACAAAGATGGGGCCATCATGGCGAAACAGGTACACAATGGGATGTGCCCAGCATCAGAATTGAGAAATATGAGCATCATTATAGCTCTCAATTGTGATCCCGAACAAGGGTGTACAATTAAATTAAAAAGGGGTCAAGCAGTGGCCTTTCCACCATACTGGACACGAATGATCTTGGGGGTGGAACTGTACGATACACTGTGAACTGTTGGACCCATGACTAACCACAGTGGTACGTACATCCCACATAGGCCGCTTTGTGGACCGCATTGGCTTCATCCGTTGGTACACCAGAGACGTCCAGGTAGCGGATTCGGTACTCGGGTTCAGTGCGATCAGTGTCCATCCATTGGAGACGCCCGTAGCTGTCAAGGACATTGTTACCGTCGTCATCCTTGAGGATCACCTGTACAGGGAGCTTCTCTGGTTCAAAGTCGCAATCCATGGTTGATTTGGCTACTGTACAGCTTCTAACAATGTCGTCATCTTGTCTTTGGGCATAACCAGGGAGGTGGGACGTTGTGACATAGTCCCCGGAGACCACATTTCCATTGGTATTCGCGACCCAAAGAGCCCCTTCACCGAGGGAGTTTACGATGACCCTATTGTCACCACTTTCCTTGTCCTGCCTGATGACTGTGGCACCGGATGTCTGTGAACGTGTGGTCCCACTCTGCTCAAAGTGGTCCACAACACCAAAGACCGACCTGTCATTGGCCACATTGGACAGAGAGACCACAGGGAGGGCCTCCGACGACTTAATGGCACGGGTCCCGGTGGTTAGGGACCCATTGAGACTGACATACTTGTTCTTGTTGGCCGAAACGACAAGGCCCTGACCCATGGGTCCCTCAGGGAAACAGATGTGTTGACCCGTGAAGGAGAGGAGAGTGCCAGCGGCTACAATGAGTGTGGAGACGGTGAGAGACGTCGCCCCAACACTAAGGTCGCTCACACTGGACCCACCATCCGTAATCCTCATGGGACCCGCGACCTCCAGGGTCTTTGTTGGGTCGGTATTCGTACCTATAGCTACACTACTTGCATAGTATAGATTGGAGCTAGCAGTTTCGGTCCATGGGGACCCCCGAAGCTCCGAACCACCCACATAGAGGCTAGTCGCATTTACTGTACCGTTCACATCCAATTTGTACGCTGGTGCGTTCGTCCCAATACCGACGTTGCCAGTCGATGTTACACGCATTCTTTCACTACCGGCTGTCTGCATTGTAATAGTATCAGCTGCTGGAAAACGTAATGCAGTATTAGTATCTCCGTCGTGATATATATAATCATCCGTATAAAGGGATGCAGCAGTAACAGCACCCGTAGTCGTAACGGGTCGAGATATAGTCCCCTCAGTAATCTTACTGGCGTTCAAGTCGGGGATACGATCGGTGCCAAGTGTCCCCGAAGTTACGTTACTCGCATTCAAACTTGTGAGACCAGGACCATTACCGGTTACCGTTCCAATCACTTCAACATCACCGGCAAAACTCTGAATATTGGTCGTCGCCATCTATTACAGTAACACTATAATTTTTTATGAGGCATGTGAAGCGTAGAAACGCCTTGGTATGATATAATTTATAAGAAATGGGAAGCATCCACGAAATATAAATTAGGTATTTTTAGTATCCAAATGTAACAACATCCGTTGTACCTTCTGTGATTTTTGATACAACCCCCGAGCTACTTTG
>Ga0208792_1000274_pt1 | contig 21464 bp, 36 predicted proteins | sample 14_taG_FD_184087 | JGI IMG/M metagenome (GOLD analysis project Ga0208792, IMG submission 184087) | Marine viral communities from the Subarctic Pacific Ocean - 14_ETSP_OMZ_AT15311 metaG (SPAdes) (version 2) | ecosystem: Environmental > Aquatic > Marine > Oceanic | place: Pacific Ocean | collected...
TTGTGTTCCCCTAGTTAGGAAATCAATACCAGGATATTTTTTAATGTTCTTTTTATATGACCGATTTTGATATTTTTTAGGTATATATAAATATATATGGAAACCACCACTGGGTGTAAGTACAGTAGGTTCTAATTTTAGATCTAAATCTTTTAATAATTTATTAAAACTATCTTCACCATTATTTCTAGGATCTACATCTATTACCAGATCATCATCTCCAATTACCCATCCTAAGTTACCTTTATGGCTAAGTATTCGGTCCTCATCTACTCGCTTTTTAGTCCAGTTTTCGACTATTGGCCTTTTACCTGCTAAAACAGTTAGTTGTTTACCTGACGACAGGTATTGTCTTATAGTTGAATTATTAATCATTATTCAAACATAAGTGGTGCTTCTAACTGTGAATCATTTATATAAATGCTCACAGCCTGAAGAGTAGATCGAGTATAGTTACTCTCAATACCGTCTGCAAGCTTTTTAAGTGTGGGGTAAGATATACCCGTAGACTCACTTACTGCATACAAACGCTTATCTTTTAGACCCTTTTGTATATCTAATAAGGGTAAAATCTGATCTTGCATTAGCTGACTCCTTGAGTTTTGATTGAAAGTGGTATAGTATCATAGTTTTATCATATAATAATTAAATATTATTTTTTATCAAATATATTTTACATACCATTAAAAACATGATATAATGGTCCCATCAAATCGAGAAATAGGTTTGATAAACAATAAAAACTATATAAGGAAATAAAATGAAAAAATACTGTAATATGCAAGGATATTCTGATACTACCCCTTACGAGGTTATTAAGGTTATATCCGACAAAACTCTAGAAATTAGATCTATGACTGTTGAAAAGGATCCTAGTTATAAGGCGGAATTTGTTCCGGGAGGATTCTCAGCTCATTGTACTAATAACCGTGACCAGAAATGGTTAATTAAATCTAACCCCGAGGGTCATGTATTTAGAGTCAGGAAACGTAAGACTAGAATGAACTACGGTGAGGATATTTACTGGCACCAAACTGCCCGTTATAGATTATCCGATAAGCCTCATTATTTCTACGATTACAACTTTTAAATTAACCGGGCCCTTCGGGGCCCAATAAAAAGATATAAGGAGAATAAAATGAAAAATTGTTATTATATATCAAGTGGTTTTGGCAACGGTATGTTTACTCTTCGTGAGCATAGTGTGTTTAAGACTAACTATGGCCTGAAAGAGGAAGATAGATATATCAAAACTCTTGCTAGGGATTATGATAAAGCGGTAGCCAAGGCTAAGGAATACGTTGGCGAGAATGGTAAGCTTGAGATTAGTAAGCCTTTCGAATTGGCGAAATGGGGTGAAGCTGAAAAGAATTACAGATATATACCCCCAGTTCTTTCTGATGAAGAAATTGCAAAACGTGAAGCTGAAGCTAAAGTTAAAGCTGAAGAAAAAGCTAAACGTGAAGCAGAATATGCTGAAGTATTACGTCTTAGACAAGAAGAATACGACAGAGCAGAACCAATTCCTGTAACTAATGATCGAATTAGATTCAAAGGTACCGTTGAAGGAACTTATTCTAAAGAAACCCAATGGGGCATTCAGCACAAAATGTTTTTAATCGATGATCGTGGATTTAAAATTAATGGAACAAATGTAAAAGTTCCATACATTGATTCTGTAACTGGTAAGCCCGAAATAATCAACGAGGGAACAGAGGATGAATTCGAAAGAAAAACATTTGTCAAAAAAGGCGATAGAGTTTCATTTATTGCTAAAGTTCAACCAAGTGATGATCCGAAATTCGGCTTTTTTAAACGTCCTACTAATATTAAGGAGGTATCATAATGAAAAAAACACAAGCAATTACTCAAAGAAGAAGAGGTGCAAAACGCAGAGACCACCTTTCTTCTAGACAAATGAGAAGGAAAGCTGAAAGAGAGATAAGAAAACAATCTACTATAAGGAGAATAAAATGAATATTGAAAAACAGATTAAAGATTTAACCGATGCAATGATCCGATTAACAGAGGTTATGGAAGTAAAACGGGAAGGTAATTCTATAACTGTTTCTGTACCTAAACCTGATCCTGAGGATCCTTTTGATGAAAGTAATCATACAGTTATTACAGCATCTCATGTTAAAGAATTAGCAAAAGAAAAAATGAGATCGGGAATTGATCGTAAAACTATCAAGGATATGGTAACTAAATTGAAGGCAGATTCAATAGCCGATCTTGATTCTGAGGGTCTTAAGACTCTACATAAACAACTGGGGAAACTATGATTGCACATGCTAAACTCTCTGCAAGTGGATCGAGTCGGTGGCTTAATTGCCCCGGCTCAGTTCATGCAGAATCAATATATCCTTCTGATGGAGAAGGATCCGAATTTGCTATTGAAGGTTCTATGGCTCATGAATTAGCCGATTTATGTTTAAAGAAGAACAGAGATGCTGATTGGTATTTAGGCAAAATTGTTTATAAAAGAACAGTAGAAAAAGAGATGGTAGAGTATGTTCAGGAGTACGTAGATTATGTTAGAAGCTTCGAAAATAGATTTACCACTCTATATACTGAAGAGCGAGTAAGCTTTGCTCATTTAGTACCTGATGGGTTTGGTACATTAGACGCAGCAGTTGTAGATTCTGATAAAGGCATTTGTCATATATTTGATTTGAAATATGGTAAGGGTATAAGAGTAGATGCATTTGAAAATACTCAAGCACAATTGTATGCAACAGGTATGGAAAATGATTTAGCATTCCTACATGATATAAAAACCTTTAGATTACATATTGTTCAACCTCGTTTATTCCATTTTTCTGAATGGGATATATCAAAAGAGGATTTATTATTATTTGGTAAGTATGTAACGGAAAGAGCTCAATTAGCATTAAGCCCTGATGCTCAAAGAATACCAGGTAAAAAACAATGCCAATGGTGTAAAGCCAAAGGTGATTGTAAAGCATTATTAGATTTTACTACTGCTACCATAACTGCCGAATTTGATGACTTAGAGAGCATCGATGTGGAAACATTAAGTGAAGATGAAAAGAAGTCCATACTGGACAATAAAGGCCTTTTCGTATCATTTTTAAATGCAGTAGAAGCTTCCATATTTAATCAATTAGGTACAGGTAAAGAATTCCCAGGTTACAAACTAGTAGAGGGAAGAGCAATAAGGAAATGGAATTCCTCTGCAGAAAAAGCATTAATAGACAAATTAGGAGAAGATGCTTATCTTAAACGTATGATAGGTATAACTGAAGCAGAGAAAAGATTAGGTAAAGATTTCACTAAGGATCTAACCGATAAACCACAAGGTAAAACTGTATTAGCGCCTTTAAGTGATAAAAGACAAGCTTTAGATATACAAAGTGTAGAAGAGATATTTGATGAAATATAATTTATTATTTGTCAATTATATGATATACTTCACCATAAAAAGTTTTCATCCAGGTTTGACTTGCACCTGGTTCCGAAAAGCAGGTCTTATTAGTAAGACGAAAAGAGCCCTCAGCCTCCACAAGTACGAGGGCTCTTCATCCAGGATTGGTAACCTGGGTCTGATGAGTCAGCCAAACCAATTTAATATAACCATTTAAGGAGTTAAAATGAGTAAAATGATGTTAAAAAATGTTCGTCTATCTTTCCCTTCTATCTTCCGCAAAGCAGAATTTGATGGAAACGAAGGTAAATTTGAAGGAACCTTTCTAATTGATAAAAAAGACAAAAAGACTAAAGCAATGCTCGATGAAGCAATCGATAAAGCTGTTGCTGAAGCTAAAGTTAGTATCCCATCGGATAAGCGTTGCTTAAAAGATGGCGATGATTCTCAATATGATGGGTACGCCGACCATTGGTCTTTAAAAGCTGCAAGTTCTAAAAGACCAACGGTAATCGATAGAGATAAAACACCTTTAGTCGAAGAAGATGAAAGAATTTACCCAGGCTGTTATGTAAATGCTATTATCGATCTTTGGATCCAAAATAATAAATATGGAAAACGTGTAAATGCAAATTTATATGGAGTTCAATTTGTTAAAGATGGAGAATCATGGGGTATGGGACAAATCGATGTCTCTGATGACTTCTCTGATTTAGACGATCTATGATTAACTACGAAGCCCCTTCGGGGGCTTTTATCGTTCTTGATTGTGAAGTATATCCCAATTATTTCTTAGCAGCATTTAAAAATATTGAAAATCAAAATGTTGTAACCATAGAATCTAAAGGTGAAGACCAAGGATTAACTAAAGAGCAAATAAATAAGCTTTATAGTATTATCATTAAGAAAACAACTTTTGGATTCAATAGCAACAAATATGACATCCCTATCATACTATTTGCTTTAACTGGTAGGCCTTGTAAAGATATTCATAAATTGTCAGATAGAATAATTAATGAGAATATACCAGGATGGAAATCGTTAAAAGATTTTAATTTATTCCTACCTAAAAATATGTCTCATTTTGATATATCTGAACCAGCACCAGGTGTAAGAGTCAGCCTCAAATTATATGGTGGAAGATTACATTCTAAAAGGCTTCAAGATTTACCTATAGAGCCAGGTACAATGCTAACAGAAAAAGAGATGGAAGATACTCTAACCTATTGTATAAATGATTTAGATACAACTATAGACTTATATAAAAAGATTGAAGATAGGATTAAACTTCGATATGAAATGTCTAATCAATATGGTTTAGATTTAAGATCTAAATCTGATGCACAAATAGCAGAAGCTGTTATTAAGTCCGTGCTTAGTAAAAAAATGTTAAACAAAAGAATTAATAGACCCCGAATAGAAAGTTCCACTACATTCAAATATGAAATCCCTAGCTATATTAAGTTTGATAGTAAAGAATTAAATGAAGCTTTAGAATTTATTCGTAATCATAGATTTGAATTAGATGGTAAGGGGTCAATACAACTACCTAAAGAATTAAAATCTATGAAGATTAATCTTGGTAAATCAACTTATCAATTAGGTATAGGTGGAATTCATTCTACTGAAAAAAAGCAAACGATTATACCTAAACCGGGAACAATATTGTGTGAAAGAGATGTAGTATCTTATTACCCTGCTATAATACTTAATTTAGGATTATACCCCCGGCATTTGGGTAATAAATTTTTAGAAGTTTATAAAGGGATTGTGGATAGGAGAATTGAAGCAAAAAAGTCCGGTAATAAGTTAATAAATGATTCATTAAAAGTTGTAATAAATGGGTCTTTTGGTAAATTAGGATCCAAATATTCAGTTTTATATTCCCCTGATTTAATGATGGCCGTAACATTAACAGGCCAATTAGCTTTATTAATGCTAATTGAAAAATTAGAACAAAAAGGGATAAATGTTATTTCCGCAAATACGGATGGATTTGTATCTATTTTAGACAAAGATAAGTATGAAGATTTCGATGATATGTGTTTTTGTTGGGAAATAGATACAGGATTTGAATTAGAAGAAACAAGATATCAAGCTTTATATTCCCGAGATGTTAATAATTATTTAGCTGTTACTGAAAAAGGAGTTAAAGGTAAAGGTATTTTCACTATAAATCAAATTAGCAAAAATCCTACTGCTACAATATGTGTAAATGCAGCAATGGATTATCTGACTAAGAATAAACCCATAGATGAAACTATTAAATCCTGTAAAGATATTAAGGAATTCCTAACTGTTAGATCCGTTACAGGTGGAGCAGTTTGGGGTGATGATTATTTAGGAAGAGTCGTGAGATGGATATATTCAAATAAAGGTCAACAAATTAGCTATAAGAAAAATGGTAATAAAGTACCTAAGTCTGATAACTCTAGACCCATTATGGAATTAGAAGAATTTCCTAATGATATTGATTACGATCGCTATATAAATGAATCAAAACAGATTTTAGAAGATATTGGTTATTCTGAGATTTAAAAAATATATTTTATAATATGTAAAATAAGATACAATGCAATTTTAATATGGAGAAAAATTATGCAAGGATGTAACATGTTCAAACAAGTTAGAGATTTACATCTTCAGTTTGGTATCAACCACGAAAGGATACCTTTTACTCAAGAAGAAAAAGATTTCAGAACATTAGCTATGATTGAAGAAGTTAATGAGTATATGAATGCCGAAACAAAACATGATGAATTAGATGCTTTAATTGATGTGGTTGTTTTTGCATTAGGTACTGCTGAAAGGCAAGGGATGTTAGATGTTTTTAAAGAAGCATATTTAAGGGTTATGGAAGCCAATAGTAAAAAAGAAATTGGACAAAATGCTAAACGTAATAATTTTAAAATCGATTTAGTAAAACCTGAAGGTTGGAAAGCAGCTGATTTAGAGGATCTAGTATCAGATTCAAAACAAATAGAAATGGATTTTGGAGAATAAAATGGCAATAGAAGAAACGTTAAAATCACGAAAAGGTAGATATGGTAGAGCTACAGATAATGCTCTAGTATCACAATCATTAATGGATGTGGTAAGACACAATGGTCCTTCATTTAAAGAATGGAGTGATTTGCATAAGATGATTGTTCAAATGATATTCAGTAAAATTTCTAGAATGGCATGTGGTGATCCGGATTATGTTGACAACATACATGATGTTATAGGTTATGCAAAGCTATTAGAAAATTATTTAATCGATAAAGAAAAAGGAGTACCTCATGATAATTGATAAAGAAACATTAGGCCCTAAGCCTATATTAGCAAAAGGAAAATATCCTGATAATTTTTACAGCAAAGAAAATTATTGTGCCCCAGAAGTATGGTTAGGGGTATTAGAAGGAGAAAACGGGGAAAGACTTAATAAAAATGTTAGAAATAAATATTACCCCAAAGTTAATAGTAAACATATTGCTAAAACTCCTTTACATGCTATAAGATGGGCAATACAAGAATATACCGAAGAAGGTGATACTATTCTGGATCCTTTTGCTGGCTCAGGTACTACTGCCGTAGAAGCTTTTGCACAAAATAGGAATTTTATAGGAATAGAATATGAATTCTTTGATGAAGTATTAGCTCCTACATTAAAACCTTTTGCAGAAAATGACAGCAATTTGTACATGATTATGCAGGGAGATGCAGAACAAAAATTAAAAGTTGTTCAAGATGAGAGTTGTGCTTTAGTTAATTTTTCAAACCCTTATCCTGATGGAGGGGACCATACCAAAGGTATAGGTGCTGATAATAAACTGGAATATAAAAAGAAAGGCAATTCGGGCTTAATGAAATCTAACCAACAATATTGGGATAAGATGAAAGCTATTCAGGATCTATCTTGTAAAAAACTAATTAAAGGTGGATTTGCTATTTTTGTTATTAAAGATATGATGAAAAATAAAGAGGTATATCAACTTCACAAAAAATTAGCAGATCTAATGCCTGATTATATGGAGCATATAGGTACTGTAGCTTTAGACCATTATCCCCGGTCTTTATTTATGAATACCTACGAAAAGTTTTATGGGGTTAGACCCCCATTAGAGCAAGTATGCCCAATTTTTAGGAAGATACGAAGTGCAAGCTAGGGGTATATCACTTAAACATGCAATCTTTAATTCGAGATATGCATTAAAAAGTATGGGTGAAGAAGTTCAAACTAAAAATTGGCAAGGGGATAAATCGCCTTTTAGTTTTATTGAGCTTTTAAATCTAACTTTAGAAGCACCATTGGCTCAAACTGAAAAAGAAGCTAGAGAAGAATGCAACCCATTTTGGCCTTGGGCAGATGAACATTTCGAGGAAAGAGTGAGTGGCATACCTTACAATCCTCCGCCAAGTCATACAAAATGGCTTAAAAAAACGGAGGAATATCTAGAAACGGACTCCAAATTTAGCCATACGTATCCCGAACGCATGTGGTCCAAGGGTTTACATAGGGCCATACGGCATGAAATTGGGGATCTAAATGATGCGGTAGAATTATTAAAACAAGACCTCTATACCCGTCAATGTTATATACCTATTTATTTTCCAGAAGATTTATCAGCTGCAAGACAAAATAAAAGGATACCTTGTACATTGGGATGGCATATAATAGTAAGGGATAATCGTATTAACGTACATTATCCAATGAGGTCTTGTGATGCAATAAGACATTTCCATAATGATTTATATTTTGCGAATAGATTAGCTTTATGGATTGAATCAAAATTAGATGTTGAATTGGAGATGGGATCGATCCTATTTTCTGCTACTTCTTTTCATTGCTTTACTAACGACCTATATGCTTTAAACAAATTAATCGAGAAAGGATAATGGACCAATTCATTTGGGATTTACTTAAGCTTCTCGTCGCTTGTATCATCATTGCTGAAATACTTTACCGGAAGGAGAAATAAAATGTGTGGATTTTTAATATATAAAACAGAAAAAAGATTAGGGAATTTAAAAGTAGAAGAATTAAAGAATAGTCTTTCCCATAGAGGTATTGATATTTCTGTTCATAATGAACCAGGTGCATTTGTTATACATAACATGTTACCTATGACAAACTTAGTAGATTATAAACAACCTTTAATAAATCCCTACAAATGGAAGGGGATGATAGGTGCATTTACTGGGGAGATATTTAATTGGAAACAAATAAAAGAAAAATATGATTTAGATTGTAATAATGATTCTGAATTATTTGCAGATATTATGTATGGGCAAAAATCAAAAGAAAAAGTTCATGAAATGGATGGGTTTTGGAATTTCGGAGCTATACACAATGATAATATAGTAGGGGTGGTAGATTATTTATCTCAAAAACCTTTGTATTATAGAACAGATATGGAAGCACTTTGTTCAGAGCCTTATCCTTTAACTATGTTAGGTCCTGTAACAAAAGATAATATATTCTTTTCATCTATACCTAAATTTGGATATGATACTGAGGGTAATACCCCTTGGAATGAAATTAAACAAATCCCAGCTGGATCCTATTATGAGAATGGTAAAATTCATAAATATTGGAATTGGAATTTAGTAGAAGATGTACCTTTAAGAGCAGGTATATCCCGATCAGTTAGTGCAAGAATGGGAGGGGAAAGAGCCCCTGCAATTCTTTTATCTGGGGGGTTGGATAGTGCAATAATTTATCATTATGCTAAAAAAATAAATCCAGATATAAAAGTATTCCATATAGAAAATAGAGAAAATAAATATATTCAACTTCTAACTAAGAAATATGAAAAAATTAATTTATCAGATTATACAATTAGTACAGAAGAAGCTATAAGAAGGAATCAAACCCCAGTAGATTTAGGTAGTGTACTACCCCAGGCACAATTAGCTGAGGCATTAAAAGATAAAGGTATTCATGTAGTTTTATCTGGTGATGGATCCGATGAATTATTTTCAGGTTATGATAGAAATCTTTATTATGATAGTCAACATTCTGATATATTCCAAGAATTACCTTATTATCATAATCCAAGATTAGATCGTATTATGATGGGGTCCGTTGTAGAGCTTAGAGCCCCTTTTATGGCATCATATATAGTTAAATATGCTTTATCTTTAGATTTTGAAGCAAGAAGATATAAAAAGATTTTAAAAGAATTATATAAACATGCCCTTCCTACAGGTATTATATTAAGAGAAAAATTGGCTTTAAAATCAGAAAAAATAAGAAAGAAAAAGCAAAGAGATAATACTATAGAAAATATAAAGATATTTGAAAAATTATTTAGCCTATGAAGATTAGAACAAAACGCGATAGTAGAATTAGCAAACATCAATATTTTTTAAAGTTAGCTAAGATTGTAGCTACAAGGGCCACTTGCCCTAGAAGAGAAGTAGGTTGTGTTATAATTAATGAAGCTGGTCATATAAAAGCTACAGGTTATAATGGGGTTCCTTCAGGATACCCTCATTGTACTGATCATCCATGTGGGGGTCATAAATCAGGAACCGGTAATAATTTAGAATCATGTATGGCTACACATGCTGAGGCCAATGCTTTACTCCAATGTGATGATGTAATGGATGTGGATATAATTTATCTAACCGTATCTCCTTGTATAAATTGTGCAAAATTAATAGGTAATACTTCTTGTAAAATGGTAATATATTCAGAAGAGTATATTAATAAAGATGGTATCAATATGCTTAAAAAGTTAGGTATAATAACTAAGTATGAGAGAATCATTAATCGAGAGGAAAGTCAGTGAGTATGCAAAATCCCAAGGATGGTTGACTTATAAATTCACAAGCCCTTCTAATAGAGGGGTACCTGATAGAATCTATTTAAAAGATGGAATTTGCTTTTTTATAGAATTTAAAGCCCCTGATAAAAAAACTAGTAAGCTACAGAATAAGGTCATTAAAAGGATCCAATCTAAAGATTTCGATGTACATATTATTGATTCTTTGGAAGAAGGTAAAGATCTTTTTGTAAAATAAATTTTACAAATAGTCAAAGACATGATATAATGGCCCCATCAAGTGAAATAAATCATTTGATAATATAAGGATAAAATGATGAAAATTTATAACATAAAAAGAGAACGGGGAAGGGCTAGTAATAGATTCTGTGGCCCCGCAGCTATCTCAGCTTTGACTAACAAAGACACTGCAGAGACAGCTAGGTCCCTAAGAGACAGAGGTGGCTTAAGACAGATCACAGGCACATCTGAAAGACTGCTTAAGGAAACTCTATATTACGATTATGGAATTAACCTTATCAATATAAGTGACTATTCCAAAAATTGTATGAATCGAAGACCCACTCTAGCTAGATGGTTAAAACAAACGATCAAGTTTAGAACCAAGGGAAGAGTTTTCGTAATCATAGCAGGAAACCATTACCAAATAATTTCAGGAAGAAGATATGTTTGTGGAATGGTAGGTGAAATATGTTCTATCCGGGATAAGAAGGTTCGGAGAAGAGCAAGAGTTGAAAAAGTCTATGAAGCTAGATCAGTCTAACTTACACTCTTACCAAAAAAGAGCACTTGCGTTTATTAAACATAAGCGTAAGTGCGCTTTATTCCTGGATATGGGTTTAGGTAAATCTGTTATCGCTTTAACCGCAGCTTCAGAAATGTTAGATGACTTCCTAGTTAATAAGATCCTAGTTGTTGCACCCTTAAGGGTTTCAAATACCGTATGGAAACAAGAAGCAAATAAATGGGAACATCTTCAACATCTCAATATTTCCATAGCAACAGGATCAGCAAAAAATAGGATCCTAAGTTTACAAACCAAAGCGGACATTCATGTTATTAATAGAGAGAATGTTGACTGGCTTGTACGGACACAAAAATGGCAATGGGATATGATTATCATAGATGAATCAAGTTCATTTAAATCTATGAAGTCTAAAAGATTTAAAGCATTAAGAAAAGTAACAAAATATCTGCGAAGTGTAGTACTTCTAACAGGGACTCCTAGCCCTAATGGAATTGTAGACCTATGGTCCCAAATGTATTTAATTGACCAAGGGATGAGATTAGGAAGAACAATGACTAATTTTAGACAAAGGTTTTTACATCCAGCAGGATATATGAGTTATTCCTGGGAACCAAACAAAGGTGCGGATAAAGAAATCCAAGAATTAATTAAAGATGTATCTATATCTATGAGCTCAGAGGATTATTTGGAGTTACCTGAACGAATAGACCTCACAGAATATATTGAATTACCAGAAGAGATCCTAAGTCAATATAAAGAATTAGAAAAAGAATTTTTATTAGAATTAGAAGAAGGTGATATCGAAGCTTTATCTGCAGCAACATTAGCAAACAAATTACTCCAGATGTGTAATGGTGCAGTTTATGATTCTGAAGGAATAGCTCATACTATCCATGATTTAAAAATTAAAGCTTTAAAAGAAATCATTGAAGATAACCCAAATGAGTCCTTTTTAATTGCATATAACTATAAATCGGATCACGTACGTCTCTCTAAATCCTTTCCGCAAGGTGTTTCACTTAGTAAGAGTGGTGTAGAGATTCAGGAATGGAATAAAGGTAATATAAAACTAATGTTTGCCCACCCTGCTAGTGCAGGACACGGGTTAAACTTACAAAAAGGTGGATCCTCAATTATATGGTTTGGATTAAATTGGTCATTAGAATTATATCAGCAATTTAATGCAAGGCTACATAGACAAGGTCAAGATAAGCCTGTAAAAGTTACTCACTTGGTGGCTAAAGAAGGTATTGATGAAAAGGTAATGAAAGCAATAGGATCCAAAGCTAAGACCCAAAGAGAGTTGTTAGAGTATTTAAAAAAATAATAAATATATTTTACAATGAGTAAAAACTTCGATACAATGGGGACTAATTTTAATAAGCAAGGAGGCAACATGGAACAACCTAAGAACAATAATCCCAAAGGTAATTGTTGGAACTGTGGTGAAGTAACAGGCTTTGGCCATAATCAAAAAGAACCAACCCGATATGATACGATTATATGCTCTACTGATTGTAGAAAAGTATTAGACCGGGAAGGTTGGAAACCAAGGAGTAAAAATGGAAACTAAAGAAGAACTTTTAAGAGGTGATTTTGAGAATCACCTCTACGAGACTTCCAAGGGTGATGCTTTACAAGATTTTATTGATAAAGCCCTTGAGATGACAATATCTGTTGAACATGAAGTTCCTTTCCATATGGAAGGACCAGATGTATACAATTCGGATCCTAAAGTTGCTAGAGTTATAGATCAAATTATAACCTTAGGAAGATGGTTTGTGTATAATATAGATGTTGTTGGTAAGTACAGGCTTTATGAAGAATCGTTTGCTTATAACTTTGAAAAAGAAGCATTCAATATTCTTCATGATGAATTAGGATATTATATAGAGGATGATAATGACACAAAATAAAAAAAATGGACAAATACATGTTCCGATACAAAATACTAATGAAAGTCATTTAGTAGGAGTAGCAGGGATAGCTTTAATACTACACCAACTTCAAGATTTAAAAGATGATGAATTAAGGAATCATCTTATAGAAGCTGCTCAAGAATTATGTGACGAAATAATGGCTGAGCAGGCCTTTAATCTTTCGGAGATAAATAATAATGTATAAATATTTTTGTTGGACTGTAATCTTTAGCATACTTTCCTATATAGCTATAGGTATACTATTAGTAAGTTTCCTATCAGGTTGCTCTGGATTTGATAGGATCCAATGCCAAGATTCCGATTCCGTTTATTGTGAAGGAGTAGTATCCCATGCAATACTATGAATTAATGGGTAAAGGATGGAAATCACCTAGAACCTTTACTATTGAACAAATTTTTAAACTTGCTGAAAAGAAAGGTATAAAGCTAAATAAGTGGGATCTAAAAAGGCATTTATTAGTCGGTACTCGTAATATAGACGTACTTTTAGATAAAGACAATAAATCCTATGAGTGGAGACGTGAACGTTTAAATACGGACAAATACAAGCTCCATTTAAAGGTCCTAGCTGATAAAAAACGGATGAAAGATAGAAATTTCTATGATAAGTACTCTAGATTAGCTTTATCAACGATTTAATCACTCCAATGGATATTTGCTTTCCGATGCTTATTCCAAGCTGCAAAGCCACCTAACCTCAATCCATAATAAGCTAAGTAGTTAATTAATCTAAACCCATTTTGAATTATATTTATATCTCTAAAAATAATATCTAATTCTTTTTGGGTTTTAATTCCTATAGAATCTTGCTTACTAAGCTTTAATAGAGTAGCATGTTTGTAACCATAATCATGAACTAATCCCCCAACCAATAATACTCCCATTGGGGATAACCAAGTATGTAAGAATTTAGGAACAGATGCTCCATCAAAAACAAATCCCTTGGGGATGACTAATTTTTCACCATCAATCTCATAATGATAGTCTTCAGATATTTCCCATTTTCTAGATACGAATAACCATACTTTAATACCACCCCAAAAGCCTTTACCTTTGGTTGGAATGGGAATGGGTTTCATGTGAGGCATACTAATAGCTTTAAATTCCATATTAGGTTTTACATCTTTATCTAAAATTTTCCAGATAAATCCTATCCAAACTAATGCTATCACGATACTGAATTGCCAAAATTGTAAAATTATTTCCATATTATTTTCCTTTTGCTAATTGGGCCCCAAAATAGAATTCGATTATCATAGTAGCCCATGAAAAGACTTCCTCTAGTTTAAGTACTGCACCTGCTTGTACGGTTACATATTCAATTTGATCAGGAGTTAATTGAAATCCGAAAAAATTAAATCCCTCAATAAGAGTAGGTACAACAGTAGGAACATTAAAAAAGACTGGAGCAACTTGGGTAAAAATAATAAGACCTAATATTACTAGAATTATTATTCTTCTATTCCAAGCTGCCATTGGGCTTTCTTTATCTGCCCTATCCCTAGCCATGTTAATCGAATCATTCCTTACTTGGAGTGATTCGATCATTAATTTTTGATTTTCTTGATTTGCTTGGCTTCTAAGCGCAATAAGTTTGGCTAAAAAGCCTAATGCTATGGGTGCTACGTTAGTTATAAAACCAATCATTTCAAGAAGTTATTTTATATCCTTTAAATCTTTATCAAGTAATTTCCAGATAATACCTGCAGCGATTAATCCTGCTAAGCCTGCATTACCTAAAGTCCAAACAATATCAAGTATGGATCCAATTACATTTCCAGTTAAAAATGCTACTTTAGAACCGAAAATAATTTGTAACACAATTGATAAGCTTATTAACTTAATACCTACATCTATTGCACCGTCTGCACCATTTTTGATTTTCTCTAACATATTTTACTCCTTTAATTTCCTTCTCGAAGGATTTTATAAATCTGATCTAACTTGTTTTCGATTTTATTTATGGAAACAAGATAGTCATTTTTTAGGACATATTCCTTAGGCATATTACCTTGACATATTGTCATGGTACGCTCTAATTCTTTAACATCCCTTGCCAATTGCTTCATGAAATAACCTAGCATAGCTATGATAAGTCCTAAAGCAAGTATTAAAAATTCGATCATCATTTCATTTATTCCTTACCACATTTGTCTATTATATCATTAATTAGCTAATGGATTATCTAAGGCTCTTTGTAGCTTACTAGTAAGCCTTTCTTCTAATTCTTTAATTTTTCTATCTGTATCTGAATATAAAGCATCCCTTCTTGCATCAAACCTTTCAGAAGCATTATCAATAGTTTCATTTATTTTATCTTGTGAACCATTAACTTTATCTTCTAATCTTTCCATAAGTGCTTCTTGCCTAGCTAAGTCATCCTTTAAATCATTCTTAATTGTTCTCGTATAGTCTTTAGCTTGTTCTACTGACTCACTTACACTTACTAATGTTTCCTCTATGACTGCTATATTCTGTTCTATTCCAGTTAAATCTGGGGCAATATAAGAATTTATTTTAGCTTCCATTTCAAGATAACGGTTCCATATTTCAAATCCACCCCAAAGACCACCTATAATAGTACCTACCAAAGGTACTATAAGTAATAACTTACTTCCCCCTACTTTAATACCACCGTATTCTATTTCTGCCATTGTAGATCCACTAATTTATTATGAAGTAATTCATTTGCTAATCCATTCCTTAACCCTTTTAGATTTTCTGGTATAGTTTTATTCAGATATATATCCCTATCTGAATAAAAAACTCCATCCACCATAGATGAATTATAACTTGAAAACCCTAATTGAAAATTTAATAATGCTAAAATGTAGGATTGGATTTCCTTTTGAGCTTCTAATGAAGCTGCTTCCCCCATTTCCTTAGCTAAGTTATTTAATTTGTTAGTAATAATTTCCTTCATTTTTTTCTTTTTAGATTCTTTTCTATCTTTTTCACTAACTTCTGGTTTTGCTTCAGCTAATCTTTCAGTCTGTTCTTCATTAGGTTCTTCAATGCTTGACTCATCTTCTGGTCCCTCTGCTTCTGGCTCTGCTTCAGGTTCTTCTTCCATTTCTTCAAGTTCTTCCTGTTCATCTTCTACCTCCTCTATAGGTTCCTCTATAGGTTCCTCTAAAATTTCCTCAATTTCTTGTTCTAATTCTTCTATAATTTCTTCTTGTGTAATTTCTTCAAATTCAATTTCAGGTATTACTTCTTCAAAAACTTCAATTAATTCTTCAAAATTTAAAATCTCAGGTATATCTATTTCAATAAATATTTCTGGGGGAATTAAAACAAATATTTCTTCCTCTTCTTCCTCCATTTCTAATTCTTCTTCAGCTATTGCTGCCTCATATCCTGGACAATATATGGAATAAGTAGGATTATATTCACATTGCTGATCCAAATATGCTGTTTCAAAATTAGGACAAGCATTACTCCATAAACTATCTAATGAACATTGTTGGTTAAAATAAGCTTCACTATAACCCACACAGCCAGAATCATAGAGAGGATTAAGACCACATTGTTGCTCATAATAAGCCTCCGCATAAGTTTCTGGGTAATACAAACAACTCAAATGACTTTCTGGTATAACACTGCATATACTTTCTCCCCCTCCGATTACTACTGGGTCATCTTCTGCACTATTCCAAAAGAGTGCTCCATCTTGAGTAGGATGGTTATAGAACCATTGTTCATACTCCCCAGCACTTAAATCACCAACTACTGCTACTGTAACACTATGATTATTTATTTGAACTTGTTCATAATTTATTGAAATATTACCAAGTGGAAAAATTGTTAAATCAAAAGTATTACTGGTATTAGTATTATAATACTCTGCTAATCCCTCCCACATATATTTTTGGTAAGTTTCATCTCCTTGGGTATAAAACTTCCCAACACCTGTATCTATTAAGTCAGTATGGAAAGGCATAATAGTATAATTGAATCTTACACCTGTCGCACCATTTGCAAAGTCTTGACCATGACAACACAACCCATCATGGATATATCCGCTACCTGGAACAGTAAGAGGATCTAAAAATCCCACTACACCATTTGAAAACATAAAGCTAGTGACATAGCTATTACCATAAAAAGGAAAGGTAAAGTCCAATGGTACTTCCACCCATCCGTCGTCGGTAATCGTATGCTCTATTATAGGGGCTTCAGATAACGAGGATAGCGAGAAGCATAACCCCAAGAATGCCGTTAGTAAGATTTGCAATAAATTCTCCTCGATCCATAGTTCTAAAATTTTCTTTTTTAGGGATTTGTTTAGGATTCTTTTTCCACTCTACAGATGCCTCTTCCCCAATCTTCCCCATTATCGGGCAGGGAGTTCCAGCCTTTTCCATGGCATCATAGGTCCTCCAGTCTTGACACATCACACTTACTGCTGCTACCTTCATTCCCATATCATACAAAACTTTAGCTATTTTTAATCTTTCACAGTTAGCATCTCTATATGCCTGCCCTGTAGATATACCTAAAATCTGTGTTTGAACTGCTCCACTTACACCAACAGTACATAGATCTGAATTACTTGCATTTATACTAGGGCTAATAGCACTAGGTGGATTAGTTTTAATTGTAGATTTTGTTGTTGTATTACTTGTTACTGTAGATGTAGATGTGCTTTCAGTTACGATAGGATCAGCCATTACTGGGATAACAAATATCATCCAAAAACAGATAACTATGCCAAATGCTATTATATTGTTAATTCTTCTATTCATTTAAAATTTATTATATCATATCACCTAAATTAATTCTATTCATCTAAACTTTGCTCCCTGTATCCAACCTATTAATGACATTCGTTTACCTTTTGTAACTGGTGTAACTCTATGTTCTAAAAAAGATGGAAAAACAATTACTGTACCTTTTTTCTTAATGTTTATTTTATCTTGTTTACTAAAGTCTCCATTCCAAATTTCAAAATTGCCTCCTTTGTAATCATTAGGTTCAGACAACTGAACAACTACTGAAAGTTTTCTATGACACATTTTTTCAGTTTTCCAATTTGTATCTATATGCCAATCATAAAAATCCTTGTTATCTGAATTGTACGTAGTAAATTGACAAGTTTCAACTGTGTTTATGTCAAAACCAAATGCTTCATTATTAGCTTGTACACCATAACGATATATTAAATCATAAATTTCAGGATATTTTCCTCTACTTGGGAAACTTATTTTTGACTTTCTTATTTTTTTATTAACCCTAACATCAACACCATTATCTTGACCAATTAAACCATCGATAGTTTTAGATTCTTGACCTGCTTGTACTATCTTCTCAATAAAAGGCTCTTTAAGGTGTTGAGTGTAATAAAACCAATTATATTTCATATTAAAAATAATTTAGATTAATGTTAACTCTTCTATCTTGATTACTTGTTGTTGTACTTGCATGAGGTTTAGTTGTATCAAGAATAACTGCCCTATTAGCAACACTTTCTATTTTTGTTCCATCTTCTAAAATAGTTGCACCATGTTAATATGAAATACACACCCTTTTTGTTTGTATTCATAATCTGTGTGTAATTCGTGTTCTATAATCTTAGGTGTCCTATTAAACAAATTTACTTTTATTCTAATTAATGCTTTAATGTTTAATTTGTTAAGCAAAGGTTGCAATGTTTTCCACCCTTCTTTAGTTGTAAACACTTCATTTGAGTCATACATAACATGACAGAAATAACCTTTATATTTAAGATTTTGATTTGTTCTTAAATCGTCTTTAAAATAAGTTATAGAAGGTTGAAAATACCAAGCAAACTTGTTACTCATCATTAGTTCTTGTAAAACATTAAAATCTTTTTTGTCTAAAAAATTGTCAATAATTTTATAATCCATAGGTATATCCTGAATCAAACAGACCGACATCACCTTTGGGCATTATATTAAAAGCCAATGAATATCTTGTAGCATCTCCATCCCACTCACGTATTTTATGTTCTGTTCGTGCAGGAAATATTAATAGTGTACCTTTGGTTGGTTTGTATTGGCATGATAATGAATTTAACAAATTATTCTCAACTGGCTCTACAAAAATAGCAGGTGCTTGTTTTTCTAAAATTATTTCACAATTGTCTTGTAAATAAAAAACTGCTGTCCACCATGCATTACAATGAATATGTTGAATTTGTTCTTGCTTTCTCCCTACTTTGCTAAACCATGACCTACTTATTTCAATGTCACAATCATATTTCATTGCACCATGTATAAATTCTTTTGCTTTAGCAATAAATTGTTTTTTTAATTTAGGACTCTTATCTAATATTTTATGACTATAAGTAGAGTTATCTCTAAAATCTGAATAATCTAAACTACGAAGTAATTCAATTACTGGTTCTTCTAACTCAGTTGCTTGTATGTTTGCAACAACTGTAGAAAAAATTGCATCTATGCCTTTTAGACTCATCTAAATATATCTCCTCTTTTATATTTAATGTACCTTTGTGATTTGATTTTGTTTATAACTTTTCTTATGTTAGTAGTTTTTTTTGCTTGTATACAAATTTCTTCCCATTCTGATTGACTAACTTCATCATCCCATGCTAAAGATTTTTTTTTAGTAAACCCATGATGAGTCACCATAACCTACCTTTCCTTTTGGAATAAAATTGAATGCTAATGAAAATCTAACTCTTTCTTTATCATTATGTGGAAGTATTTGATGTTCAACTCCTGATGGAAAAACTAACAATGTTCCTACGTTTGGTTCAAAGGTAACTTCTTTAGCATTTAATAAAGTTTGTTTTTCAGGAATGACAAACATTTGTTGATATGTTCTATCGTTTAATTGTATTCGACAATCTTCTTCAAAATAAAAACAACAACTCCACCAAGAGTTACAATGCCTATGAGGATTTAAAAACTGACCATCCCATATTCTAGTAAACCAAGAAGTTGTCATTTGTATTTCACAACCCATGTGCATATATTCTTGTAAAAACTGTTGTACTTCTTTTGTAAATGCTTTTTTTAATTTGTCAGTTAAAACATCATGACTGATAGTGCAATTACCACTAAAGTCTTTGTAGTTGTACGATGACAATAGTTTTTCTACTGGATCAACTAATTCAAGCAACTGTATATTAGCTACAGGAGTTGAAAATAAACTGTCTATTCCTACTAAATTATCCATGATAATACATAAAATTTATAACCACTCTTGATTTTGTATTAGTACAAGATGTTCCACGATGAATTAAATTAGCAGGAAATGTTAACATTCTATTAGCAACACTTTCTACCTTAGTACCATCAGCAAATTCTGTAAATCCATCATTATGATTAATATAGAAAATTGATGTTGTCCAATCTTCTAGTTTTTTTTTATCTAATTCACTTTCATCTACATGAAAACCATTTTTGATAATAGTTGAAGTTTTTGTAAGTAGATTTGCTTTTACTCTGAGCAAAGAATAAGCACTTAGCTTATCTAACAAAGGTTGTAGTAATTCAATACTATTTGATTGTGGTTGATTGTATCTATAAAAAGTATGACAAAATTGAAAATACTCGTTCTTGTCTGTTGTGTAATCTATAGTGGGATTATAAAACCAAGGTATTTCAGAGCCTAGCAATTGCTTTTGAATGTTTTTAAAAACTTTCTTATCTAAAAAGTTATCTGTAACTTGCATGGTATCCTCCTTACCATTTATCTAACGGACATTCCTGTGACTTCCATTTAGTTTTTGCTGTTAGGTTGCAACCACAGTTTTTACACCAAGGCATACCATATCGCATTTGCATTTCATCACAAGTCTGACAAGTATCTCGTCTTTTTTTTTCTGTTTTTTTATCTACAAGTAACCCAAATTTATCTATTAACTTAGTCATTGCTTCCTCTTAAGCATTTTAACTAATTAGACAAAAGTATCATCTGCCCATTTTATTGATATATTGCCAGTTGCAAGGTCTGTCATTGTATATACAGGTGGAGCAGGTGCGCCTGTTTCAGTTATTATTTCTGTACCACCACTTTCCATTACCTTTTCAGTTTGGTATGTATCTGACCATGTTTGATATTCTGCCCTGTATGCTTCTTCTTCTGTTTTAGTTTTGTATTTTATTTTAACTTTTATTACAGAATCACCTTTTTCAGCTTGTTGTACTTGTACTGTCTGAGTGCTGTAATCTATCCATCCATCAGAATCACCATCTTCTTCAACTGCTTTGTAATGCAAATAATCACCTGCACTTGCACCACCTCCATGAGTTACGTCTACACCTGAAACCTTTTCTATTGTAGTTAAACAACTACCCATTTTGCCTAATTCAGTATAGTCAAATTTAACTTCAAGAGTATCAGTAGCTGTAAACTGGTCTCCCCATGTTCTTCTTGCTTGTAATGTTACTGCCATTATTTTCTCCTATGAAATTTGCCCTGTGTTTCCTGCAAGTACAGAACCTGCTGAACCATTTGCTGAACCATTTGAACCTGCTGAACCTCCTGAACCACCACCATATCCACCAAAACTTTGATGGCAATAATTGGTTGAAGAACCTCCACCTCCACCTGATGCACCTGCTGACCCTAGATTTCCTCCCGAACCACCTGAGCCTCCTCCACCATTGTGTACAGTACAGTTAGGA
>Ga0208792_1000275_pt1 | contig 21376 bp, 21 predicted proteins | sample 14_taG_FD_184087 | JGI IMG/M metagenome (GOLD analysis project Ga0208792, IMG submission 184087) | Marine viral communities from the Subarctic Pacific Ocean - 14_ETSP_OMZ_AT15311 metaG (SPAdes) (version 2) | ecosystem: Environmental > Aquatic > Marine > Oceanic | place: Pacific Ocean | collected...
AATTCACTCATAACGTTTTCTAAAAACTCTAATGATAATTTTGGTGCTGCTTCAAGTTGCATTAACATGTTGTTCTCTTCAATACAATTACCACACTTACCTTGGTCTATAGCTGTTTTTATTTTAGCGTATTGTTTGCCAGTATCTTGGTAAGCCTTATCTAGCACTCTAAATTCAGTATCTACAGGAGAAGCTATATACCCTGGAACATAAGCCATGTTATCACTTTGTAGTAATTGTTTAATTAAAAGGTTTGTTGTTATGTTTCTATTTTCCATGTTTTATCCTTTGCTATTGAAAAAAGCGCTTGCCGCGCCAGCCACACCAGATATAGCCCCTGTTAATGCTGATGTTTGATCAGCGGAAGCTTGAGCTTTTATACCTTGTTGAGTGTTTATTTGATTTTGTAATCTATTTAATTGCTGCATCTCTCTATCTTCAGTTTCACTATAAACAAACTTTTTACCCATAGCTTCGGCATCTTGCATTCTTTGTGCTTCTGTTATTTGCGCTTGTTGTAGTTTTTCTTCACCAGCTGCTCTTTTGTCTTCATTGGATTTTTCTTGTGCTTCTATATCAGCAGCAACATTTTTCTTAGACTGTAAAGCAGCTTGAGCCAAAGCAGTTGCGCCACCAGCTCCACCACCAGATTCTCTTAATGCGTCTAAAGTGTTAGCTAAAGCAATGTCAGTTTGCTCTATCTGCATGTCAGTAGCTTGCGTAGCAACAGATAAATTAGCCATAGGATTACTCATCATACCGCTTAAACTAGTCATGTCTTCATAAGGATTTATTATCTCCTGTCTGTTAGCCTCTAGCTCTTTCATTTTAGCGTTCATTCTTTTAAGCTTCCTTGCGGCTTTTCTCTTAGCTCTTCTAGCCTTACTACCACCGATAATACCACCAATAATACTAGCGCCAGCGCTTATAGCACTACCAATTAATACACTCATTTTTTATTTATTTTAAATTTTTTAATATCCATTGTTCATCACGTAGTCTGACATTACTGAAAACAATTGCTTTTCACCACCTAAATTTGTAACTAAATCTGTTGACAAAGTTCCTGTTACATAAAATCCTTTTACGCCACTTATTTCAGAACCAAATAATATTTCTCCTGTCGAAGCGTTGCTGTTGTTTACTAAATTAGCTACGTATCTATTTTCTTTTCTATTAAAACCAGCGTAATATCTAGGTAAAGGAGGTTCTGTAGTTCCTAAAGTAGCTTGATAATTGGCTCTTACAACAGGTAACCCGTTAGCTGGATTAAATACATACTCACCATCTAATAAACTTAGCACTAAAGCTGATTCATCATTTGTTGTTATCCACTGTCCTGACGCCGGGCTTAATCCATCACCGGTTCCATCAGACACTAATGTAGATAATTGCCAACCGCTACTTCCTTCGTAGCCTATTGTTTTAAAGTTTTTAGAAGAAACAGGTGATTCAGCATTTAATATAAACGTAACAGAGCTGCGATAATTAGCTCCGTAAAAATTACCTCTATTTACAGAAGTAGCATAGTGTCTGTATAGTGATTCGTTAGTAATGCTATAAAAGTTATTTCTTAGGCTAAACATTTGATCAGGATTATAATCAAAAAAGCTAGTCCAACCTTTAACACTTTCGTCAAAAGAAAGAGTATTGTAAGAAAGTAGTTTTTCATCTAATGTGTTAACAACGTATTGATCATTGTGTATATCCCAACCTCCTATTATTTTATTTACTCGATAATTATTTAACTCATCTCTAAAATAATCTATCATACCAAACCTAGATATTTCATCAAGACCAGATTTAGATAATCTCATTATTACGTTATTATTTCTATCGGAAAAATATTTATTATAGCCATACACCGCAAAGCTTTCTGGATTTTTACTTATACCGTATTTACCTTGATAAGGTTGTATAACACCTATAGTTAAGTTAGAAGATGTAACAGCTGAGTTTCCTTCAGCGCTATATATTGCGTCTTTATCTATTAGCGCTCTACTTACTTTTAACTCTTGAAATATTGTTAAGTTAGTATCTTCTGCGTATAGTTTTTGAATTGTTCCGTTTGCAGGGTCTGCGCTTTTTGTGATATCATCTGCTACAGAAAATACATTTGTATTGTTTATACCTGTTCTTGAGTTAAATATACCAGAGTATATTAATGAATTACCTCTTCTTACCGCATTAGGCTCTTCTTCTACTAAATAAGCTTTAGCTCCATTGTCAGTTGACAAATTATTATAACCACCTCTTATTCTAGCTTCTTCTATTGCCCAGTTAGTGCTTCCATCTGTGTCGCTATCAACAACTACAGGATAACCACCTTTTGCTGCTGGTATACCAAAAGAACCATTCCATACGATAGTATTGTTACTTTCTTTTACGGTCTTCTTTAAAACAAAAGAGTTAAAATACTTTACTTCAACTATCGCTCCCATATTTAATTATTACTTATTTTGTTAGATATTTCCATTATACAATTTCAAATTGATAACCAGTTGTATCTATATTACTAATATCTGTTATATTACCAGTGTTACCGCTAGTGCAAGTGCAATCGCTAGCCGTCCATAAAGCTCTAACAGCAGCGCTTGATGTAGGTGAAAAGAAAGCATCACCATAAGCAGGGCATGCCGCGCCTGATGGATTTGTTAATCTAGCGTTTGTTCTGTCTATTGTAATAACATTAGCACCATTAACATTGACTAATGTACTCCAAGGTACAGGAAAAATATACCAACCATTTTGTTGCGTAGGTGATGCTGATCCGTCTGTTATTTGTATTTCTACAGCTGGAAAATTATCGGCTTGAGTTTCTCCATCGCAAACTATTTGCCAAGTAATAGCTCTAACAACATTAGGTTCTATAACCATATCAACGGTGTATACAGCGTTTACGCTAGCAATAGCGTCACTTAATCTTAAGTTAACAGTATATCTATTAGGTGGCATATTACCACCTGAACTATTTGTAAGTATGGCTCTTTTTTGATTTGACACTACGCTACTTGGTATTGTAAAATAACCTAAATTAGTACCGTTTGGCCCTATATCAGTTGTAGGCGAAGATCCAGTTAAATCAAAAACACTAACTATTTCCCATGTTAAATCTTGAGTTCTTAACGTAGTATTATTAGCACCATTTACACCGTCTAATGTTGCTAAAGATTGCTCGTACCTGTTTGTGTTTATTGTAGTGCCAGACGCTGGTGTTGCTGCTGTTACAATAGGATCTACATTTTGTAAAGATACAGTTTCATTGTAAAAAGTTTCTGTCACATTAGTTCCGCTAGTTATAACTGATTTAAAAGTAATAGTAAAAGTTCTTAAAACAGCGTCATCTCCAAAAAATACATTACTATAATAAGCCGGTGTAGTTACTACATTAAAAAATCCTGAAGTTGGATTACTTAACGTAAAGTAATTATTAACATTAGTGCCGTTTCCATTTACTACAGACTGAATAACAAAACTAGTTATATTTGATGGCGATATTACAGCACCAAAGTTATCTTCAAGAGTAAAGTTAGCGCTTAATATTGATGATGTTGTAGGTAAAGCTTCTGTGAAAAGGCTAGTATTAAATGAACTAAAGTTAGCAGCGCCGTCTGAAGAGTTTAATATCAAAGAATTTAAATCACTTATTAAACCAGTGCTAGTTGTTTCCCAAAATATATCTAAAAGACTTTCTACTGGTTCAGTTTCCATAACAGCTAGGTATTGCACACCTGGTGTAGCGTCATTTACTATAGTTATTTCTGTATCAAAAGAGACTGTAACTGATTGATTTACTTTTATTTTTGCTGGTGTTTGAAAATCTATAGTAACTCCATTAGCAATATCAACAACATTACTAACAGTAACATTAGATCCGTTTATACTTTGGACCACCGTACCTTCTGGCACGCCTGTAGCGCTAACGTATTGATTTGGCTCTATGTTAGAGCTAGATGATACGCTTATTATATTGCTTGAACTAGCGCTTGAAGATGTCGTTTGAACAACACTTGTTGCGGCTGTAAAACCTGGCGAGGCCACTAATAAGTCAGAAGGCAAGCCAACTCCTGTTACTGAATTTCCTATAAGCGATACAGAAGTATTACCTATTACGTTTTTTAATAATATTTCATCACTAGTGGCATTTATAGCAACTTCAGCACCAACAGGTGAGTAGTTAGTAGTAGAAATTTGTCCTACTTGTTTTTCAGTACTTATTCTAGCAATTAAAGGGTTTGATTCGTATGAATAAAATTGTGGAAAATAGTTAGGTAAAGGCGGAACAACAGGATCGTAATCAAATAAATCTTGCATTGTAGATATAGTAGAAACTACATCGTCACTTTTATTAAGATAATATTGAACATTTGTGTTTGCAATCGCTGTAGTTGAACTGTTAGCAATGTTGTTTACTCTTCCAAACAAACCTACACTACTTCTAAACTGTCTTTGCTCTGGACCTACTTCGCTTAAATCTCTAGGTATTTTATTTATATTATCACTTATTAAGACAGCGTGAGATGTTTGTCCTAGTTCTAAAGCAGTATCTTCGGGATAAGCTGCCATTATTCCAGGTAAATAAACGTTATAGTATTCTTGCTCTGTTTGTTTTACAACAATTTTATAAGAATACCAACCTAAAGGATTATAACTACCACCTGGTACTCCACTAGGTAAAAGCCCTCTATACAAACCTGGCCAACCAGTAGCTGGATTAGCATTGTCTGGACCTATAGGTTGATTAAATAACACTTTTAAAGAATCTCCAGGCCATTGATCAGTTCTTGTTCCTTCATCTAAATAAGGTGAATAAATAGTATCACCTATAAAAGTTCCATCTGTAGTTATAACTTCGTTTTTACTGCTAGATAACAAAACTGTAGAAGTTCTTCCATATCTATCAGATAACATAACTCCAACTTGATAGTTTCTGTTTTGTTTTAACGTAGAATTAGGATACTCTACTTTTGTGACGGTATTAGTATCAGGCCCAATAGGCGCAAAATTTATAACCGCATTGTTTGCTAAAGATACAGCTTTGTCTAATTTTATTGTGGTTGCTGTTTCTTCGGTTACAATTGCATTAGCAGGTATACCAGTACCTGTAGCTACGTCTCCTATTTTTATACCACCAGCAGGGCTTTCGTTTTGAATATTTATAGCAACACCCACTCCAGCAGTTTGGGCTCCATTTGCTGTGGCTGTAGATAAATTTAAATTAAAATTAGATTTATCACTAACGTTTACACTGTAATCTAAACTGTCAGGCGGTGTATGTTGATTTTGAAAATTACCATAAATAACTCTATTACTAGCTATTTCTTGTGAAAAAGCTCTTACTGGTATTTTGTCGTAAACCCTAGTGAGCTCATCCTCTGGTAGTGTTTTATATGGTTTTTTAGAAATATAATCATAAGTGAAAACATTAGGCTCTGCTGTTTGAGCTTTTATTTCTGCTATACTAATAGTGTCTATAACTTTAACGGCTAAACCGTTAGATTCTTTGTATAAAATATCGATTTCACTTATATTCAATTTCTCTTGTAAATCATTTTTACTAAAAGGCAAAGGTATTCTTAACTTTATAAGATCAGCTTTATTTTCCATAAAACTTACTATAGTACTTCTATATGTATTGCTTTGATCAGTTGTTTCTGGAAAATTTAGAGCATCGTTTTTTACATATAAAAAATACCCGTCTTGTTTTGGTATAAATGCTATTTGTGTAAATGGAGCAAATAAAGAATACTGATTGTCTTCAAACTTAAATCTATAAGAAAACCTTACAAATTTATCTTCTAAATAATCTTCATCACCAGCAAATTGACCATCATAATAAGGATTAGGATTAAAAACTAACGTGGTGTTTTGACTAAGAGCAGGTAAATTTGATGTAGCTGTTATTCTCCAATAAGGAGGGTCAGGGACTGGGCTAGGCGTTGTTGGCACAACATAAACAATCGAATTAACTCTTGTCCCTGTGCTAACTACATTACCTGCGCTGTTTATATAAGATATTAAAGATCCAGTACTTCCACCTGGTATTATATTGTTTTCAAGTTGATTTACGTTTATAGATAAAGCTCCACCAGAAAAAGAACCAACAGTTACAGCGCTACCACCATTAGGTAAATAAGGAGTTGTAACGTCTTGGATTGTAGTTTCATAACTAGCAGGGTTAGTCGTTGGACTTACGTCTTGCCAAAGTTCTATAGCTTGATATGGATTATATTTAGCTACAGATATTTGATCTTCTGTTGTGTAATAAGTGTTGTTAGTAGCCGCTGTTAAAACATTTATAACTCTTGGTTGATTTCTATTGTCAGTCCAAAATAAAAGATCTTCTAATAAATTAACACCATATATAGGGTTTGCAATGTTAAAATTTAAATAAGCACCACTAACTAATATAATGCTAATATTAGAAACAGTATCATGTCTTATTATAAAGTTTTGTGCAATTTTGTTAAAGCCAGCTGTAGAAGTATCGTTTGTTGTAAATAAATAAATGTAATTACTTATTTCATCAGTTAAGTATCCAATACATTTTTGACCAGTAGAACCTGTTAAAGTATTAATATTTAACAATAATTCATTACCAAGAACATTTTCTAAAGAACCAACATTAGCCCCTTCAGATCTACTGACCTGAATATTTCGAGCATCTCTATACTCATCACTACGCATTAACCTAGCGTCGAGATCTTTGTTCATTTTACTTTTAGAAAAAGTGTTTCTTGCTTGTGCCATTAAATTTTAGTGTTTAATCCATTTAGACTGACCTCTCATCACTTGAACTATTTCTTCAAGCTTTATGTTAGATAATCTTATCTTTGCGTTTCTTAATGCAGCTCTTTTATCTTTTTTAAATCTAGCAACCATACCTTCTGATACATTAGCTCTATTTGCTAATAAGTTATATGATATACTTAAATACATTGCCTCTTCAGCCATCTTAGGTACTCTAGTATCTAGATCGTAAGCTAATCCATCTGATATATATTCTAATACTATTAATTTCTCTGCTAAGTTGCTAGAAAAAGTAAACTTACCATCTCTTTCATTTATGCCAAACCAACCGTTTACGTTAGAATACTGAGGGTCTAAACCGTATAATCTTCCCCAGTTCCAAGGCCCTGAGCCAAAATCATTACCGTAAACATCGTATGCAAAATTATCAAGTTCATTTAAAGCTTGATTATTTAATAATCTATTAGCATTTGTTTCTTTCCATCTTTCTACTGTTAACGATGTTCCTTCTAAGTCTTCACCAAAGCTATCTTGTGTAGGTATACCTCTATCGTCTTGTAGTAATTTTTCGTAAGGATTTATAGTTAAGTTATTATTTGGATATATAGGTCTTTTAACACCATGAGAATCTATCCATGATAACGCTACGTAATTAACATAATCTTGAGGTATAACTAAAGATAAACTTGCTGGTATTGTAAGCTCTTGTGATTTAATACTTTTTAATGTATCGTAACTAAATTCTTGTAAAGATCTTTTTGCAAAAAACAACACATCAGATTTTTTTGCTCTTTGTATTATTTTACCATCACCCACGTAACCAACCATATAATTGTCTATAATATCGTTTAGTTTAACATATTGATATGTACCATAGTTTTCTTCAACAGCATCACCTATTGCTTCTTCTGTTATACTACTAGCATACTGACCACCGTCTAATGTTTTTAACTGAACAACTATAAATAAATTGTTAGCAGGAAAAGGAGCTGTGTTGAACGTTATTTGATTGTTAACAACAGTGTAGACTGAAAGATATTCACTCCAGCTACCAGGAAAACCTGTAGTACTAGTGTATATTTTAAAGTTATTTAAAGTATAATCTGCAACTGCTGGATCGTAGCTTCCAAAAACTAAATCAGTATCAAAAGTTGTTGTAATAGTAAGAGCATTACCAGTACCTCTAAAGCCTTGCGCGCCTTGATAATATTGTTGATTAGTTTCTGTTATTAGTGCCATTTTTTAAGATTTTTCATTTATTGAAGTTTGTTGCGCTTCTGCTTCTGCCGTTTGTATAATTTCAGGATCTCTTATTATTATACCGCAATATTTTAATATACCTATTATTAAGTTTATTTGCTCTGATATATCTAGTTCAAAATCAATTGACGAACTAGAGTATATATATTGGCCTAGTGATCCAATGGTAAATTTCCACTCTGGAGTTACTGGAGTAAACAAAGCGTTCACGTTTAAAACGTTTGGTTGTGGACTAACTTTTATAAGTACAGAGTTATTTGGCCCTGTGCCTGTCGTGCATAAAGGATATTGCATAGTTGGAGCTGTCAATGCAGATCTTGTGATCTTAGAAAAATCACTTTGACTAGCTAACTCAGTAATAGAATCATACTGAGGATTTGTTGTATTATATGTAGATATTATTTCACCTAATTTAAATATAGTTCCAGCGCCTGTGTATTCCCAGCCTAGGATACCAGCGCCTGCGTTGTAAGTAAACGAAGCTGTTCTTTCAAAAGGATATAATTTATAAGCAGAGTCTTTAAACATGTTAAAAAACTCTGTATCATTTTGTTGATTATTTTGATTAAACCTGTTTAGTTGGTTACCATCTGGAAAATATGATTGAAAAATCTCGTCTTGAACTAAAGCAGCTAAGCTGTTAAACTCCGCTGGAGTTACATAACCTCTTTGTTCTTTGTTTAATATGTACAAGACTGTTGTATATACTGTATTTATATTTACCATTTATATTTATTTTAATATACTAAAAAGGCGGCCGTAACCGCCTATATATAGTATCACTTGTTTTTATAGCTTTTTATCTATAGATTTGTAAATTTCTACACCTTCGTCTGTTTTTAAGAACGCAGCAAAAGCTGAATAAGGGTTTTCGTCAAATGGAACATTCATTAACTTTCTATCGTTTGATCCCCAATGAAAAGTTCTTTGATCTTGAGATAATTTTATTACTCCAGCTTCACGAGCTTTTATTGCAAAGTTTCTAAGCTGTACGTTTTCGTCATTAGCTAAGCTAATAAACATAGAAGCATTGTTTTTTGCAAATAATAATAAATCTCTTTTAATTTCTTTAGAACTCATACTATTTACTTCAGAACCTTTTTCTACTCTTAATATAGCTTCAGCATGATCAATATCTATTGAGCGCGCAGCGTTCATAGCGTCAATCTGTAAATCTAAATCTTCTAATTCATCTATAGCTTCTTCAACAGCACTATACTCTTCGTATATTTTGTTTTTTAACGGATGATATAATGAAAGTAGTTTTTGCAGGTTTTGCATATTTTTAGGAACTCTTAAAAATCCATCTTTAAAAATAATATGCCCCATAGTACATTCGCCTTTTTGCTCATCAACTAATGGTGAATCCTGATTAGTAGCATATCTTATTTCTCTTTGCTTACCTGATGTTTCATCAAAATATAATAAAGCGTGTTTTCTTGTATGCTTACCTGGTATTGTTAAAGTTAAAGGAGATTTGTTTCCTTTTAAATAGTAAATTCTATCTTTTATTTCCCAACTTGGTTTAGCTGGTGGTGCTACTTTTGTAGCTACCGGCTGAGGTGCAACCTCAATAGTTTCTGCTTGAGCTTTTTTAGCCATAATATAATATAATTAAATAGTTTATAAAAGTAATAATTACCCCCGTTGATATAACGAGGGTAAGAATTACATTTGTTGGATTATTATAATCCTTGGAATAAAACGAAGTTGTTAGCAGCTTGCGTTACTAAACATCTTTCTGATAGGAAGTTAACTTGCATTGCATCAAGCGTAGAAGTCATTGCTCCTCCAGCACCACCAGTTAACCATGATTTCATTCTTCTGTCGTCACCTTGAGAAGCTCTATATCTTACGTGTAAGAAAGGTCTTCTAATGTTAGTACCTAAGATTTGATCATAAACTGTAGATGTTCCAGCAGGAACTAATACACCTTCGATTGAATTAATACCAGCGATAGCACCTCTTGTAGAAGCATCGTTTAAGTATTTCCAGTCAGTTTTATAGAAATCATAAGAACCTCTTCTAAATCCTGAGAATCCAAGATTTAAAGCCATTTCTTCTGAATTTTCAAATAAACCGAAAGCAGTACCACCAGCGAAACCACCAGAGATAGAAGCTAACATATCGTCAAAATCAAGAGATGTTTGTCTCTGTAAGAATAACATGTTTTCTTCGATAGCTCCTTGAGTATCTAGGTTTTTAAGTATTGCATCAAATTCATCAAGTCCAGCAGCAGCAGTAAATCCTACTTCTACATTTCCTCTGTCTCTAATAGCAGCAAATAAACCTTGTGTACCTGGTAACATATCATTACTATATGCTCCTGCAGCACCGTTAGCGTTAGCGTTTAATTCACCTTCAACCATTGCCATTTCTAAGTAATCTTCGAAACGTAATCTTGTTTCAGATTCAGCTTTTAAATACCAAAGGTATCCAGAAGCACCGTCTTCAGTAGCAACTTCAACCCAACCGATTTGAGCCATATCAGATCCAGTAACAACGTACTGATCTCTTATGATCACTGGTGAGTTAGAAAATTGTGTGAAATTAGGATCAACAGATACTCTTTCGGCAGAGTTTCCTACTCCTGCACCAATAGTTGTTCCCTTAGTATAATCAGAACCGTAAACAAATAATTTAATTGTTCCAGTACCAATAGTGATTCCTTGTGCATCAAATGTTGCGTTAGCAAACGGCTGAACTGTTACGTTTCCAGCAGCTCTAGCTGTAACAATACCTTTTCCTTCAGCTCCTGTAGCAGGATCTAAAAGTACAACAGTATCATTTATAGATATAACATTTACTATACTTGGTGCATTAACCGGAATTGTAACAACTGACGCTAATCCAGCAGCAGCATTACCACCTGCAGCTACAGTACATCCATTGTAAGATATATGTAATCTATTTTGTTCAGACCAAATTACTTGATCAGATGTCATTGGCATTTCAGCGCCAACCATTCTTAAAAAGCCAGATAACGTTCTGTTTCCATAACGCTCTACTTCTTGTTCGTAAATTTCTGGTAAATATTGTTGTGCAAAGTCATTTGCTCCACCGTTAAATGCTAAATAAGCAGAAGGTGATGGAGTTTGAGTTGGACTTGGTACAATACTACCAAATTGTGGAGATAAACTCATAATTGTTTAATTTTTAATTGTTAAATTTTCTTGTTTTAATTTTCAGTTTTGAAGAATCAGCACCAGAAATTGCTTTAACTTTTAATCCGTTTATAAAAACATCACCTTGTTGTGATCTAGCTTTTATAGGTGATAAGTTTTTAGACTTATTAACCACGTCTTTAACTGCGTCAGCTTTTCCTTGCTCATAAAAATGAGTAGCGATTCTATCGACATTATCAGCAGCGTATATAGCTTTATGATAACCAGCCGCGTCATTAACATTACCATCTTTGTCTAAGAACTTCTTAACCAGGTTGTTAATATTTGATTGATTTTCAGCAACCTTATCTACATCTTTTATATTATACTTAAATCTTTTTTCACCAACTTTGATATCGAAACCTTCGAAATCTTGATTAAAAAGTTCTTTAGTATTTTTTTGAAATACATCATGTTGTTGCTCAGCTTGTTTCTGCTGTTCATTGTAGCGGTTAAAAAAGTCCATAGCTTTTTGTTGGTCCTGAGTTACGCCGGGTCTCAACTTGATTTCGTCGTAATATTTCTTTTTCGTTTCCTCTAAAAAGTTTTTTGCTTTCGCAACCTCTTCTTTTTTAGCGAGTTTTTTCTTTTTGACGTCACGCTCTTCGTCAAGATCTGTATCAAAATGGAAGCTTTCTTCCATTATAAAATCTATTTCTTCATTGTTTAAATGAGGTTTAGATTTTCTGTAATATTCTTTTAGTAAAGTATTTTCATCAACACTTGAATAATCAGCGTTAAGTCTTGTATAATCTTCTATGGTTCCACCAGTCTCTTCCATAAAAGTAACTAGCTTTTCAATATTTTCAGGTAAAGCTTTGCCTAATACCTTTTCATCTCTTACAGCTTCTTTAACTTCTTTTGTTACTTTTTCTACTTCTTCTTCGGTTACTTCTTTGATTGGAGAAAACCCTTCAACATCCTCGTTGGACTCTTGTATAGGTTCTCCCACCTCTGTGCTATCTCCGGATGGTTTTTCCACAGGTACTTCCTTTGTTTCTCCGATTTGAATGGCATCTGTTTCTTTTTTAACTGGTTCGTTGGGTATTGTAACCTTAACAACATCATTTGGTATTTCTACTAATGGCTCTTTAAGATTAACCTTTTTGATCTCTTGTTCTTTAACACCTAGTTGCTTAGGTTTTTTAGGCTTAGACTTTATTTTAAAGTCACCTTCCTGTTTAACAGGTTCATTTGTTTTTACTTCTGACATAATATAATATAATTAAATAATTAATAATTAGACGTTAGGCATCATTGCTGCTCCGTCTTGTTCTTCAAAATTTATTGGTAATAAATCATTTTGTCTTTGATCTATCATTTGACTTTGTTGCGTACCTTCTAATTTAATACGTTTATCTTTACGATCTTCTATTTCAGCTTCTTTTTCACTAGTAGCTTTCATGTCCATTTGCTTTAACTGCATATCAAACTTATGTTGTAATTGCATTTGTTGTTGCTTTATTTGAGCAGCAATTTGCATACGTTGTATTTCCATTTGATTGTTAGCTTGTTCAAATTGTACCTTAGAACCTGATATAGCTTCTTGTTTTTGAACTTCAGACATTGCAATTTTTTCAGCAGCATCAGCTTGAGCATTTGCTTGAGCTTGTGATTGCTGCATAGCGTTTTGTTGCTCTTCTCTACCTTTTTTCTTACGCTTAATTTTAAGCATTTGATTTGCTAGTTTAAGATTTTTTATTTGTCTTAAATCTATAGCATCTTCTAAATCAATACCACCTTGCTGTAAAGCAACTTGTATGTTTTGTTCTAATTGCTGTTGTTCTTCTTCATCTGGTTCTAATTCTAAGAATATACCAAAATCATGTAAATTTAAATTACTTATTTCTGTTAATGTATTAACATTATAGTTGGATATATTGTTTACTAGAGATTCAGCCGTAAGCGGAAACTGTAAAGCATCAGCTATTTTTAAAGCTATATTTTCTGCTATTCTTAAAGTTACATATAAGCTAGCTTGCTTTATATGCCTAGTGGCAGTGTTTGAAGCATTTGCAGCAATTTTTTGTAATCCTACTAATGTTTGTTTATCTGGTGTGCTACCATCTCTAGCTTCGTTAAGCCCGGTTACGTCACGTATCATTTGTAAATAATACTGATAAGTTTGTATTAAACTTTGTATTTTACCTTGGCCACTTGAGCTACTTAATTCTTGTATAGGTACTTTACCTTGATTAAAGTCACCGTCTTGAGTAAGTGATCTACCAACAATAGAACCTGTTTGGAAATACATGTTAAGTGCTTCTGCAGGGTTGTAGTTTGTACCGTTACCTAAATCAACTTCTGCTAAACCGTCCATGTCTAAATAAACACCATCTGGTACCATTTTAGACATAACCTGTTGTAACTTTAAATGTGTTAGCTGAATCATATCAGCAAAACCTATACATTTACTTACAAGTGATTCTATACGTCCTTTATATATTCTAGGCGCACATATAGAATAATTCATTTCTACTTTTGTAGTATCAGCTAAAGGTCTTGACATGTTCTCTGCAAGTTCCCATTTAAGCATTGTATCAGTACCTAAAACTTTCGCGCCACTATATAGTACTTCAATAGATCTTGATACTCTCTCAAAACTATCGTTTTCCGGTGGATCAAATGTATCGTCTTTTTCTAAAGCTTTCTGTAAACCTTGATCAGTTTGTTTTATTTTAAATACTTGATTAGAATATGTTTTATAATCAAAGTACATTACTTGAACAGTATTTTCATCATAACCACCCCAACCTGTAACATAAGATCTATTGCCTGGAGTTTTTTGTATACGTTCTAATTCTTCTTGACTAATATCTGGAAACTCTTTTTTAAGCTCAGGTATTGTTATAGACTTTACTTCACCAACGTAATATATATCTTCAAAGTTTGGATCTTCCGTGTAAGAATAAACTAAATAAGCAGGATCTACATAATCAACAGTTATACCTTCAGCAGTATTAAAATTTGTTTTAGCAGCAGCAATACCACAAACCGTTAAGTCCATGTTTAATCTACGTCTAACTAAATCATATTTGTTTTGTGCTAACACAGATGATATAGCTTCTTCTTCTGCTATTTCAATTGATTGCTTATAACTAAGTTGCATGTGTAATTCTAACTCTTCCGGTGATTCAGGTAAGTTAGTAGGATCCATACTTTGATATAAACTTATACCTAGACTATCCTTTAAAGAATCAAGATATTCTCTAGCTAACATATCCTCTTGTATTTTAGAAGCGTATTCTGTTCTAGCTTTTACAGACTCAGGATCTTGAGCATATGCTTTTATATCATAACTTTTGTTTGATATACCATTGACAACTATATCAACAAATTTAGATAATATAGGTACTGGTTGCCAGTCTAAATTAAGATAAGACAAATCACCATTTATGGACAACTCATCTTTGTATTTTTGCACGCTTTGTTCTCCACGAGCGTACAGTCTCAATTGGTGAAATTGATTCCAATTAGTTAAATATCTATTACCTGTAGTTCTTCCTGAGCGAAACCACTCGTACTCAATTGCCATAGCAACTTGACTTCCGTATTCCAAACTTGCTTTTTCAGCATCACTCACTACTTGACTAGGGAAAGCACTATTGGTATTAGTATATATATTCATTAATTTATAATTTTTGATAAAGTTCCTTTGTTGTCGTATCTTTTTATTCCAAGATCAACTGGTTTTAATTCAATTTTATTAACAGGTAAATACCTATGTTTGTTGCAGGCCATTAAAGCTAAGCCAGAACTAATAGACGCATCGTGTGTTGTTCTATTGTTTATATTAAATTTAGCCCAATCTTCTAGAGTTCTTTGAAAATACACGTCTCCATAACCTGTTTCTTTTAATCCTACAAAGTGCTCTATATAAGTTTCTATAGCAGAAGCATGTGCTTGTTTTATATCCTCACTTGAATTAGGTATACCACCTATTTCTCTTTCTGTTACAGATAGTTTATTTCTTTTTTTATCAGGTCTGTTCATAGCAAAACCTCTATAACCTCTACGTTTAAAATAATAAAGTAATCTAGGTTTGTTATTCTCTGCTAATATTGGCATACCATAAAACACACAAGCCATAAGTACATCTTCAAAAAATATTTCAGCTGTTTGTGGACGAGCAATATATTCTAAGAAAAAATGATTTGGTGGAACTTCTTCCATGCTAAACTTAGTTAACCCATGCAAAGCTCCATTAGAACCTTTACCGTCAACTGTACCTGATATATCATATGGATCACAACCAAAAGCGCCACAATGCTCGTTACCAGGATAATTAACTCCGTTCTTTATAAATCTTTTGTTTTGCAACTGTAAAGGTGGTACCCATGTTATAAAAAACCTACCTTGTTTGCTTGGCGCAAATATAACTCTAGTATCTTTTTCTCCGTTTTCCCATTGAAAATTGCCTTGCGTAACTGATAAAGAGTTTTTTAAATCTTCATTAAAATCTATTTGTTGATAAATTTTAGTTAGATTAAATAAAGACATTTTAGATTCATCTCTAAACGCGTGTTTAGTTGTACGAGGAAATTGTCTGTAAAATTCGTTTAATCCATCTTGGTCATCTTTAAGACCTTCTACTTCATTATCCCAGTATTCAATAACCCCAGTTTTGATTGGTGTTCCATGAGGTCCATACACTTTTTTTGATGGTGTTTTGAAGACAGGGTGGCCATAAGAATCAATGTATCCCTCGTAATTCCATTCCATAGGAATGAACAAAGAATAGAGTCCTGAACGAGTTTGTCCGTTGGCATTCCTTTTTGTAACGTCTGAGTCATCATATAATTTTTTAAAATTTCTACCACCTTTATCTAAAGAGTTTGATGTTGATCCCATCATACACTTACCTATAATTCTAGAACCTAGTCTAAGGGTGGTTTTCGTAACACGCCAGTTGTTGAGGATGTTGTTCGGCCTTTCCCACTTCCCCGACTCATCGTGGACGAGGAGCCTGAGTTTCTCTCCATCGTAGGCGTTATCCCCCGTGTTCTTCCAGTCGATTGTGGTGTCCAAACCCGAGAGGGTTTCACCGGCTTCATCGCTGGTCTTGACGATACTTCTTCTTGTGAACTTGGACGCTGGTACCCTGTAGGCAAGCTCGGTCTTTGGACGGTCCATTCCGTCCTGGATAGGCTTGAAAAAGAATGGATAATTAACGGATATTGGTACAACCTTGTCGGTAAACATCTTCTTAGCATCGGCGCCAGATTTGGACAAAATCCCAAAACGTGCGTCGGTTGATATGGTCGCCATGTTAACGCACTCTCCGGATGCCATAAACGAAAAGCCAGAACGTCTGTTCTTGAGATAGGACATACCGTAACACCTGGTGTCTGCAACACATGCGGCCCAGAATATGAAAAAGAGACGGTTGGCCTCTCTAAAATCTGGCTGCCCAACATCAATCTTGGACCACTGCAAGTACATATAATGAGTGCCAGTAATGTAAGTAGGGATACCTTTATTAAAGTACCAGAAACCTTCTTCTCTACGAGCAAATTCTTCATCAATGTAATCATACCATTTTTCTTTAAAGTCCTCTGGATATTCTCTCCAGTCAAACACTGTTTTTATTTTACTTAATACTTTAGGGTAATCAAACCTAGTCCATTTGTCTTCTTCAAACTTATGAACATTGTTTTGTTTAGGTAAAGCTATTTTAAGATTTTGTATTTCATAAATCTCTCCAATTTGTCCAGTCTTAGATATAACGACCATGTCATGGTCAATATTATATCCGTACTCCCATTTTTTATACCTATTCATTCGTTTAAGAATTTTAGGTTTTATATGATCAGGTAATATTTTATATAAATTTTGCTTATACATTATTTAGATCTTCCTTCAGCAAAACCACGAAACGTAGTTTCTTTTTTAACTTCTTTAGGTTTGTCTTCTAATAAGCTCTTCTCTTCTTCAATACGATTAAGTATTTCAAAAGCATCGAATATAGCTAATTTTTTTGTAGCAGCAGCATTTTTAAGTCTGTCAGCTGATATATCATCATCTGAATCTACAATAGCTTCTTTAGCAACTTTAATAAGTTCTTCAACAGCTACGTGCCCAGCTTGGATTATATTCTTTTTCGTTTCCTTGGTATTCATATTCTATAATAATATCATTTGATTTCATACAATAAAGGCGTTGATCACCTACGATAAACTCCCATTCTCTGTTAGCTCTAAAACCTACAAGATCTCCCTCGTTGATTCCTAGCGCTTCTAATGAACTATTACCTATTTTTAATATACCAATATGCTTTTGTTCAATATCAAGCGTTAAATTGTCAATGTCTTTTATAGGTTTTATAAAACACCTTTGACCAATAGCTAACCATTTATTATCTTTTTTATATAGATAAATTTGATCTGGTTTACAAAAATATAAATCTTCTTTAAAATATTGACCACTGTTTCTTTGTTCACCACGAACATCATACCATCTTCTAAAAATATTATGGTGCACCATTATTTCATCTCCAACTTTTAAAATAGTTTTAAATGCTAATGGCACAGAAACTACAATTGCTTCTTTGCTAACCAGCTTGTGATCTTCAATGTTAGTATTTACTACTAAAGTTTTATCACCTACTTTTTTCTCATTATTATATCTTTTGTTTTTAGGAGATATAATAAAGTCATATACACTGTTCATTAATACTCTAAATCGTATTCAACAGAGATAGCCATGTTAGAATTAAATTTCTTCCACGGCATTACCTCGTCGTTTTTTTTAATGTATATATTATAAGAATTATCAGATTCGTCTAAAGTTATATTATTAATCGTATGACCACCATAAACTGATTGTCCTACAGAATAATGCATAGCTTCGTTTTTATAGTCCGCGCCTATACTTATCTTCCTTATAATAGAGTTCATTTTACTTTACTTCTTCAGCTTCTACTTCAGGTACAATTTCCTCGTAAGATCCGTCTTGTAAGTTAATATTAACTTGCCCGTACTTTTCTTCTAATTCTTTTTTAGTTTCGTTTAAAGCATCATTAAACTCTTTTAACGCTGCAGAAATTTCAAATTTCTTAGCTTCTAATGCTCCTAAGTCATAAACAACTGTTTGAATTTTTTGTTGTTGTTCTTTAATTGTTTCTAACTCTTTGTCTGTAATTTTTGAATCTTTACTCATTTGATTAAATTTTAATTGTTGTTAATTGTTTTACTTATGATTATTATTACTTATTAATGCTTACTTTTACTTTTTGAATATGCTTGTAACTTTCTCACTACTTCGTCCACCAAAATATGCTAAAACTACAGACATCATTACTTTTTCAAAAGTATCGTTCCATAATTCATTTATATGAAAAGGTAGTGTTTCTATACTATCTAGTATACCTGCAAAAGAAAATACAACAATACACCATACTAAAACTAATGGACGTACGTTTTTTGACATCCAAGAATCAGACATAGAATCTGCTTCCCATCTTGATGTTATAGCTTCTATTTCTTTATTTTGTTGTTCGTAGATTATTTGTTGTAATTTTATTTTATCATCTGTTGGAACATCAGCTTTTGAAATAGCTTCAATAGCTTCTTTTGGCGAAGTAACACCTTGTAATACGCTACCTAATGTAGGGTTTATTACAGACGCTGCGCCAAACAATAGTTGTCCAACGGTTGTATCTTTAAATTTTTTTTTACTCATAATGATTCGTAAGGATCTGTTTTACTATAAGCTTCTTTTTCCCATGGTAAATTAGGACTACCCTCTTTCATTTTAGAACGAGGGTAAGTTTTACCCTTCCAATATACGTTGTCATCATCGTAATCTAAATCACCACGCTTAATTTGGTCTATATGTATTTCTTCGTGTTCTATAACACTTTTCTCTGCCTTATCGTTTAAATTAGGCGCTACCAATATAGTACCGTTTTTGTTGCCTTTACCTAAAACACCGTGTTCTAGATCTCTTACGTAAATAGGAGAGCTGCTTAGTTCAAATGGTGGTTTAAGTTTAAATGCCATTTATTATTTTTTATATTTGCAACTTGCTTTTTTAATCGGATTTTCAGTATTAAGATTTATTCTTTCTTGTTTAACTGATTCTCTTGATAATGGAGCCTTAGCAATAGCATCTTTAAAAGACTGATTAGCATCACTAGCCATTATTTTACTTTTTCCTTCAGCTGTAAGTTCTGCTGGAGAATCACCTTGGCTTGAATTATATCTAGACATACCTTTGTCTTTATACATAGACATACCTTTGTGATCTGCAATATCATTTTCTAAATAATGCATTCTAGCCTTGCTAGATAATTTTTTATTGTAAGCTTCTTTAGCGTCGTATCTTTCAGCAGATCTCATACCGCTACCGTGTTTGTGTATTGGGTGCATAATTGTTTTTTTTTAATATGTTATATAAATGCTGTTAGTTTTCCTGCTGTAGTAAGTGTGTTTGGTTGGCCACCAGCAGCAGCAGCACCAACTAATACTTTTTGTACAACAACTGGTAGTACTTCACCAACTGGTACGTCTTCAATAAATACTAAATCTCCATCAATAGTTTCCACATATAAGTTACCTGCAGTTCCAACATATACTTGTGCTCCTGGAGAAGCTATGTCATTTGCATCGTATATTTTATATGCTGATACAGCTGTACCTCCAGCAAATGGAAATATATCTGCAGAAAGTAATAATGTAGTATTATTTACAACCTCAACTATAGTAGCTACTAAAGGTGAATTAGTACTAGAAGCTATTGTCGCAAACATGTTGTATACTACCATACCTCTTGAAACACCTTCGTTAAGAATTGATCCATCAGCATTGTAAGTAGTTACAAAGTTAGCATTAGTATCAATTAATTGATTAGGAGTACCATCTGGTGTTGTAGCTGTAGAAGCTGCACTAACTCTTACGCTAGGTCCCGGAATATTTATAGTGTCACTAGGAGCTACCGGTATTGCGCTAGTATATGAGCTTGTATTTATTATCATGATTTATTGATTTTTTTTCTATCTTTAATTTCTTTGTCTACTATTTGCCCTTCAGCTTTTAAACCAGCTTTAGCTTTTCTAAGATTTTTTTTATCAGAATTTTTAGCGCTAACTTTGCTAAATTTTTTATCAGCCTTTTTTTGTTTTCTTTTTACGTCAGCAGCAGATAAATAAGATCCTGATTTTCTAGATATACCATCTTTATCCATACTGTTTTCTAAAGTATCATAACCATCATCTCCTGGAAAATTCATTTCACCTTTTTGCTTTTCGTAATCATATCCACCTTGACCTTCAGTGTTTTCTAATTTAGCCGCTGGCTTTGATGATGCTGATTTTTCATTTTTAATGTCTTTTTCACTTAAAGATATTGTAAAACCTTTGCTGTGTAAAGGTGAACCATAAAAATTTTTTATTTTAAATGCCATAATTATCCTTTTGCTATTTGAGTTATTGGTTGACAGCATGCTTCCATAGGAACTGCTGCTAATTTTAGTTTCATACCTCTAGAACCATTGCTTGATCCTTTACCATGAGGTCTTCCAGCTTGATCTAGTGGTCCGTCCCATATACGAGTTTCACCTACTATACCTACTGAGTTTTTCTTTGACGCGTGCGTGTGTGATTTATCTTCAATCATAGTTTATTTTTTTAATATGTTTCTTCTTCTCCCATGCTTCTATCAAAAGATCCTGGCATAGGTGCTCCAAACATTCCGCCTGCTGCTTTTTGTGCTCCTGGCGTAAAAGGTGAAGCTATTGTTGGTGTGTTACTTAATAGTTCTGGCTCTTCTTCTGTTGATCCATCAAAAGCTTGAGGAACAACACCTAGTTGAGGTTCTGGCTGTATTTCTATAGGTTGTTCTACTTGAGTAGGTCCTGCGTTTTCTTTTGCTTGTATAGCCTGCATTTGGTTTTCTAACTTAGAAACTCTAGCTTTTATTTTACGCCTAGATTTTTTAGATCTTCTAGAACCCATTATAGCACCAGCAGCGCCTAGCATTCCTAAAAAGTTTATTGGACTATTACTCATCTTTCTTTATCTTTGTTTACATTATAGATAGCTCTTGTCAGTACTTTGTCTGTATAGCTATCTCCTTTGATTAATTTATTTCTTCTTTCACTAGAAGGTATATCATCTTCACCTAACATGATTCGATACATTTTACTTATAAGTTGTTTGCACTTGAATGAAACTTTATATATATTATACTTTTGAGTTGTTCTGT
>Ga0208792_1000277_pt1 | contig 21198 bp, 25 predicted proteins | sample 14_taG_FD_184087 | JGI IMG/M metagenome (GOLD analysis project Ga0208792, IMG submission 184087) | Marine viral communities from the Subarctic Pacific Ocean - 14_ETSP_OMZ_AT15311 metaG (SPAdes) (version 2) | ecosystem: Environmental > Aquatic > Marine > Oceanic | place: Pacific Ocean | collected...
CTCCATTTATTGTAACTACGGTCATAATCTTTAAGATGTTATCCGAGAGCGATATTCGTAAAAAAATTACCCAACTTCGTAAAAGTGAGGGTAAAATATATGCACCACTCAAGTATTTCAGGGGACTGAGTACACTTAAAAACGTTGAATCGAGGTACAAAAAGATGATGAAAAAAGACTACACACCTTTCAAAACAGATAAAAAGGTTGAAACGAGAACGTCGAGTTATACATCAAAGTTCCGTAAAAGGTATCCGGGTGTAACGAAACTGAAAGATATATCCAAGGTGACGGGTATACCATTAAAAACTTTAAAAACAGTATACGATCGTGGGTTAGCCGCATGGCGAACTGGACACCGACCAGGTGCAAGTCCACAAGCGTGGGCGTATGCGCGCGTACACAGTTTTGTTGTTAAAGGGAAGACATATTATACGGCTGATAAGAACTTACGTTAAACAAGTTCCTTAACTAAATCGTCTATACTTTTATAGTACCGTTTAAGATCTTTCATAAACCGTTTATTATTTTCGAGAATTTCGAGTTCGGTTTTATTTTTATAAATGTATGCTAAATTTGATTTAGAGTACCGCGTTCGTTTTTGGTTCTCGTTAGGTTTACGAGGAACAAGTTTTTTCGACTTTTTCGAAACGCTTTGTATAGGTTCAATACGTTTCGTGAAACTAATAGCTTGCATGACCGTATCAGCAAGATCATCTTTCTTTTTAGATGCATTGAATATAGGAATCCAGTGTGCATTCACTGTATTATTCCATATGAATTGTTGACACCGCTCAATAGACGCTTTCTTACGTTTCGTATACATGGCTTTACCGGGACCCGCAAAATCGGGTATTTTGAAACGCGCATCATAAATGATCGTTTCTGCCTTAGGGTTACGTATAACGAAATAGGTATGAAGAAAGTGTTCAACCATTTTCATTTTTCTATTTTTATCGGGTTGTTTCTCGATGAGTATCGTGTCTGCTTTTAAGATCCACGGTTTATCATCCAAATGATCTCTTAAAGAAACAAATAAGCCGTCTTTATGTTCAGGAGGTACACCAGACACGTCCCACTGAACAATAAGGTTAGACGTTTCGTCGAGCATACACATTGCTAAATTTCGTATACCGACATCTATACTTAAAATCATTAGTATAAAGAAAATTATGTTCTTTAAGTTATTTCAAAAGCATTACAGAAACTAATAACATTATTAAACATGAAGATGATACAGACATATATACACCATAATTAGTAAAAAAATCTAATAAATTCTGAAATATATCGAGACCCTGCTTTGCAGTGTTCTTTGCAGCCTGTAAAGCTTTTTTTATAGCTTCTAGGGGGTTTTTTTCACCTGTTAAAATCATAAGAACGGCAACGCCTGCGACACCTTTCAAACCAAATTTTGCTAAATCTGATCTTTTTGACGTGGCTGCAGCTATAGCACGTGGATCATTAAACATCTCGTCAACTTCAGATGGAGGTGTTTTTGAATTTGTAGCTATATATTTTTGCTTACCAGCGTCAGTTGGAAAATCTTCCATTTCAGCCCCAATTTCTTTTAAGCCACCTTTACCATTTACAAGATCGGTTGCGTCACTTCTTGGTAACGAGGCAGACCTACCCCCTTGTAAGTCAGAGGGTTTGAAGTCGGGTCTATTACGAATTCTAAGATCGGCCTGTTCCATTGCGTCTGCAAATCTCTTTTTACCGGATGCAAGTGTATCGAAAAAACGACTCCACTTTACCATTTTATTTATATTATACCGTAACATTTTTAATGGAATCTTTTATTTTCAAAAATGCTGATATTTTATTCATATATTCATCTTCAATATTAATATTTATATGTTTAAAACCTAAATCGTCTGTATATACGTATTTTGGATTTAGTTCATCGGCTATAAATCCTATATCTTCACCTGATAGACCATACGTTGTTAAAGCGACGTGGTTCCATTTAAATGTGTACACGTTTATACCTTTAAATGGAAAATCCTTTTTTATAAGTTTTATGTTATCCTTGAGACGCTTATCACTGGCTCTACGCGATCGAACTAAAACGGAACCTGAAAAGAATTCTGCAATCTTTTGTTTATTTGATACTTTACAATCCTTTTTACCTGCATCGTAATCTATACCTTTAGAATCACAATAAGATCTAGTAACTAAACACTCCTCTTTACCGTTTCGTACGTTATATTGAAACCTGGGTGTATTCGTTATACCCGGTTTATGACCATCGGCGCGCGTTTTTGGAATCATACACCATTGCCATGCTAAAAAATTTGCTCGTGCACACACTTTTTGTTGTGGACTCTTTTTTGTCGTTTTCATAACAAGAAATTCTGGCTGGTATTTTTTCCAGAAATCACCAAACACTCGGTCAGTATCACGAAAAGTTCGATATTCTCCACCCGATGTAAACATGGGTTGTGAAATTGGGTTAGTTACATCTGCTTGACACCCACTACGTGTAATGTTACACACTTTTTCATTATCATTCCATTCTGTGAGACCTCTACTACCGTATTCTGATGGTATTTCTGTACATAATTTCTTCATTGCGTATTCATAAGCTTTATTAAGATCGTCTGCGGTTGGTACACTTTTACTCATACTACCATTAACACCGAAAATAAAAATAAACAAAGGAAACACGATAACGACGATGAAACGTAAATAAGTCTATTTGATTTATCACCTGGGAGCGGTGGTAGACCGATATCAGGTATCTGTAAAGATTGAGTTTCTAAACGTTCTTCCCACCCATCTTCAATACCAATACTCTTTAAATATTCATTTTCATACTCGGTGTATTTTTGCGCCCACTTGTTATCTGGATCCATAGAAAACCCAGAAAAAGGATTATAATCATAAACAAAATCTTCAGGGTAAAATAAAATTTCTTCGTCAAATGCGTCAGGGTATCCCATATCCGCATAGCCTTCACGTAAAGCCGTTTCGTAATCGTTTATAATGTTATCAATATACTCTTTATGAAATACGTTCAATATACCTTCCTTATCTTGTATATCTATAATGGTATTAAATATAGTAAACGCGAGATCGGCAATAAATATAATACCACCTATAGCTGCACCTGCAGCACACCCAGCTGGACCTAGAGTACATCCACCAGCTGTAACTGCACCCGAGCGAGCCGCTGCCGTACCAGCACTTTTACCGAGTGATTTTAAAACTGTATTTGCGGTTTTTTTAGCAAATAACTGACCCATACGTTTAGTAATATTTCCCTGAACCTTTTTAGCTGACGTTTTTTGAAGACGTTCAAACATTTCTTTTGTAAACTTAGCATCATACCTACCTAACCCTTTTTGTAAAGCCTGTTTACCACCAAGATTATAAATAACACCCTTCGCCGAATCTTCAACTAAACTGGATATAACTACGGACCCAACTATATCCTGGGTTATTAAAAGTCCTTTATTTTCTGAATTCAAAAGATTTGTATCAACATAATCATTTTCGGTACCTACAGAGGACATTATTACTATTACTTACAAAAAAATATAAATGTATTATAAATGCTTTCAGGACAAACACAGTTTCGTATAGTAGCAACATCAATTGGTGTTGTTATTGCACTCATAATTTATTACACGAGTATCAAATCCGAGGCGGATAAAAAAAATTAATTTAATAGATTTTTTTTTGTATATATACTATAAATATGGCAGACAGTACTGGACTATTTATAGTATTAATGATTTTTTGTTTCATGTCTATAATATCATCAATACTTTTAACGTATACGTGTACAGACGGAACGTGGGATTTTGATAATTTTGAAGGCGAACAATGTGTAAAATTTCCAGAGGAGGATAAAACCGATCCTGCGTGTAGTACATTTACGACTCAATCAGACTGTCCTTCTAGATGTAGTTGGGACACCACGAGCAGTTCGTGTGGTGAACCTGTAACGTGTAATACATTTACAACTGAATCAGGATGCCCGGCTGGATGCAGTTGGGACTCTGTAAACAGTACGTGTAGCGATTACGTTCCTTCGGGTTCCCAATTTAATATGTACACATCAAACATAACAGGTTTATACATTGAAAAATCTGATCATTTTGAGGAGTGTTCTGTTCTGTTTGACATAGATCAGTCAGTGTCGTGTTATAATAAAAATAACAATGGTGCAGCTGTACGGTGGTTTTTTACAGAAAGTGGTACTATTTCTGCGACGTGTAAGAACTATATTCAAAAAATAAGGGTATTTGTAACTTCTTCACAACCGGGTATCGATAACAATCAATGGTGGTACACGGATTTATCTTCCTCCGTAGCAGATTTTTATTTTAAGGACGCACCCACGGGTTTTGTAACAACCGCAAATGGTGGTGGTACAAGAAAAATTACATTTGTAATTCAAGCTCTTGACAAAGACGATAAATTAGTTTCACCTGAAATATTCGAAGAGCTTATACCAGAATCTAATGCAGAGGATTGTTCTAATCTAGGTGTTGGAACAGGGACTGCGTGGGATGACATAATGATAAAGTATTCACTTCCATCACCTGAATCACAAACACCAGCAGAATTAATACCTAAAGATTGTGAAGGTGGTGTATGGATTTTAGATCAGGATTACGGGTGTCAAATTAACGGTGAAAAAGTCGTAAAAAGTGATTGTGGACCAAATTGTTTTGAACGATATTATTTGGGCGGTGATAATTATGTTCCAGCGGAAAACGGTGGTACGTGTATTGTGGAGAAAATAGAAGAATATGGTAGAGATGGATGCGAAGGCCAAGAAGCTACTGTATACAATCAAGCGTGTGTATTAGGTGAGAACTGGTTAGCTACAGCTAGATCTGAGATTGATAAGTACCCTGTAACAAAAACTAATCAATATGTGAGCGGTGGATACTGTTCAAAAGAATATAAAGAGAACGCAGATGATATAGCGGGAACACAATTACAAATAAAACAGCGACTACAAGAACCACAAGGAAAAGACGAATCTGGTAATGAATATGTTTGTGGGCCTGAACAAAGAGAAGTAGAATGTAATAATTTCTTAAAACCAATTGAAGGAGTTTGCGGTTGGACAGATGTTGGCGCCCCGACGTATACTAATAATTGTAATACAAATCCTTGTTGCAACATGTCCGGGACCCAAAAAAAATGGAAACAAAAACAGGTATATAATATAACAACTATGCACCAAGGTGATGTAGCCGAGAATAAGAAGTGTACAAATAATCAAGGAGATGAACGAGACCATGAATATTCTAGTGGTTCTTGCTCTTCAGGAGGGGGCGCCGCGTGTATGTGGGCCACTTGTTAATGTTATAAACTTAAAGAAAAAAAGTGAGTTTAAGTTAACTTATGAATGTGGTGTTGGTGGTGTTGCCATCCATTTGAGGGTACGGCTTTAAGCATGCCCCATAAACACGACGAACGACGAAACAAATTCTATACGTCCGGTAACTTCTGTTCATGGAGTTGCATGAAAACATACGCAATCGATAAGTATGGGTGTAATCGCGGTGGACTCATATGTGGTAATATGGTCATGATGCGTCGTAAACTTTTCGATAAGATAGGAACCATAAAAAGAGCACCGCACCGACAAAGACTCATTGAGTTCGGTGGTGACTTAACGATAGATAAATTTAGAGAAAACAATGTAGTCGACGTAGAAAAACCTAGAGAAGTAGAAATAGAACCTTTACCGGAACGTGTTATACCTATAGTTTCAAATACGAAAAAACTAAGTGATATAACGAGTGCGTCCGGTAAAAACGAAACACTACGTTTGAAAAGGGAAAAGCCACTCAAACGTAACGAGAATAACTTGGAAACAGCTTTAGGTTTAATCATTAAGACCAAAACCTAAATGTTTTCTTTGTTTGTTCGTGGGTCGTGATTTTGGAAGACATGGCGTTTTTCGAGAGTGAATCCATTTCTCACCATCGTGTGCGATCCACTTTAAATCGTGTTTTTCTATAATTTTTCGACACATAACACAAGGTAGTGATATACCGTCACCGTAACTGGTTTCCCGGTATATCACTAAAGTTCCATGTTTTCGACTCACCCACGACGAAAATTGGTGTAAACGAAACCCTTTTTTTAAAAACGTATGTTTTAATTTTTTTATGAGTCGTCTTTCTGAACAATTTATACAGTCACTCTCCACTTCAATGTCACTCCCTAATTTGGTCGTATAAGTAGTCACAGTAGTATATGACATTTGATTATACGAGCGAATTATTTTTAATATCGTTACAGTTAGTACACGTAGGTCCGGGAAAAACGAAAGAACAGTGATCACACTCATTCAAAATAGTAACGTTGCGTTTCACGAGTTTGTTTTGAGAATACAAAATAAGGTCTCTGATTGTGTATACACCATACATAACCATGGTTTCTAAATTTGGAAACTTCATTATTATTTATACGAGACGAAACTTTATGCTATATTATTTACTTCAAACACCCAAACATTTTTTTACACCCCGCACTTGTTTTTAACATAATGGCAAAACTATCAATCATACCTGGAACCATTGCCTTGAGCAACGTTTCGAATTCGGAATCGACATCACCTTCATCAATTTGTTCAATAATGGAAAAGATCAAGTCCATGACGAGTTCTTTCTTATCGGAACCAGAAAGTGTCTTGAGGTTTTGGGCTTGAAGCATGAGTGTTGAAACCAAAACACATACATTTTCCTTGGTAACACGTTTACCTCGGTACCGTTCAACGATTTTCTTCATTTCCAGAGCAACGTTCTTGGACTGTTTCGATTTAGAATCGTAGTTCATAACAATTTTTTCGGGTGTTTGGGACATTTTATATATCTATATGAATTATTTTCTTTAATAACTATAATATGGATACAACAGAGTATTTACCTATTATTGCTATAAGTATAGGTTTATATCAAATGTTCTATAAATTTAATAAAGTACGTAAATCTGATAATGATACCGAATTCGATATAGTTTATATTTTATCGGGTATTATTGCGAGTTTATTATGGACCGTCTATCAGCATAGAAAAGGGTCAAATATATCTGTAGTTTATTCATCCATGGGTTTATTTTTGGGTATGTATACACTCTTAAAGATGTTAAAGAGTACACCCACTAATAAAAAAGAAGAATGAAAACAATTATACACAAACTACAATTCGGTACAGTTCCACCAAAAAATAGAAGACGAAAACGACCAACAACAAATGCATCTAATGGGAGTGAAGGACCTCCACCACCTGGACCAAATTTCCCATATATTGAAGTTGTAAATGGACGAGCGGCAATGTATGGGTCTGTATTGGGACTTACAAACTGGGGTCTTACGGGTTTAAATGTTGTCGAACAAATGTCATACCCACCATTTTCATTGATAGGTCTCGGATGTACTCTGTTAGCAACGTATTCGGTAACGAGTGCTTTTACGACATTAACAGAGGAGGATTTTGAGTTATTCGCTATGCGAAATGTAGGACGGGGTGCTATGGTTACATTCACGGGATTGGTCACCGCTGGTATTTTGGGTGTTTAATAATGGTACATTCGTATTTTTTACTATATATGATACAAACTTGATCATATTCATTTTTTCCTCGAACGTAAATGTTCCTGCTCCACGTAACACGTGGGCCAAGAGCATAATCATTAAATATATGGATTCGTGTATTTCCATATTAAATAGTTTTTCTTTTGAAGGCCTCTCCTAACTTAGGATATTTTTTAAACGTGAAAAAACCACCCAAAAGTAAACAAACGATCCATCCTACTATAGAACCAATTGCAAAATTTTTCTCTGTATCTTCAACCTTATCTTTACACTCATCCTGTGACATAATGTTATACGCAATAGAGGATGCTGTAATACCCATTATGGAATATATAAGGGTAAAAACGCCACCTTCATTTTTCACAAATTTCATGAGTAAAAGAATAACTGGTATTGTTATACCTATGGTCATGGTATGGCTCATGAACATTTTAAGGTTTTGAAATGTTTCGGAATCCTTGATACCTTCACATTTGTTATATTTATCAATACCGAGAGCGGTAATGGCAACAAAGAATACACCGAGAATAATGGTAAGTAAGATTTGTAGGTATCCTATTTCCACTTCAATGGAACCGGTTCTCAATTTTCTAACAATCGAAGCTAATTTTGGGTCTTGTACAACCTCAGACATTTACAATGTACTGAGAAATTATTTTTACACAATTTTAATTAAATATTATTTCTAAGGGTTTACTCCCGTATATAGAAGCCATATATGCGTATGTGGAAAACCCGATCATATCACCTTTACCACCTGTCAGATACAATTTAGGGCATTTACTTAATATAAAAAATTTCAAAAATGAATTCTGATAATCTTCTATAGAAGGGTTTTGATCCTGTTCCATTGCAATTGTAAATGTTTTAGTGTTAAGTGTCCGTATCTTTTCACCAAATTTACTTATAAGAGCATTTACAGTTATATTAGAATCAGATGATACAAAAACCTTACCAGGTGAGTCCTCTATAATTTTTTCAAACTTTTTGAGACCATCATCTGAACAGAAATAATATGATACATCCTGTTCTGTACCGTCGGAATGTTGTGTTGAATCTACTGCATATGTTCCTCTTCTAATTGATATACCACACGAAACATCATCCAATATATATTCATATTTAGAAATAAGTTCTTTCATATGAGTAGTTGGTTCGATTATATTTCGTATTTTACTATGTACATTATTACATGCATGAGGATTGATGTAAATTGGTGCATCCGGTTGAATCCCTTCATATGAAACGCGTGTAAATCCATTTATAGTTATACAATTGGAAACTTCGTGTTCGTAAACACTTTCGTGTAATTGTGTACATTTTTTATCCATTGATGTTAAATGAATGAAAAAGTTACCTAAACCCCCGATTTGTTTGTATACTAATTCAGTCATATAAATTATATAATTTTAGTTCTTTAAATAGTATGAGCAAAATTATAAATATCTTCTTTTGTTTTATTTTGAGACCATCCTAATTTTTTAATCTTTTCCGATGATATATAATATCTATTATCATTAAATGGTCTACCATCATCCACATATACAATCCATTTATCATAATCGGTCGTCCCTGTGACCGCTTTAACAAGTAATTCGGTGATTTCTTGTATCGTAATTTCAACATCTGCAGTTACATTATATACTTCACCGGATTTACCGTGTTTCCAAATGGTGTGTGTAGCATCAACAACATCTTCTACATGAAGAAATGCACGTTTAGATTCACCGGTTTTAAGACCATTTATAGTACACGGTTCACCATTTTTCAATAATTTTATAAATTTAGGTATGATATAATATGGATCTTGATTAGGACCATAAACTGTACAAGAACGGATTGTTTTAATATTTAGTTTATATGATTTTACATATGCATTTACTATCATTTCTGATGCAGCCTTAGAGGCGGAATATAAATTGGTCGGGTTTAAAATACTGTTATCTTCCTTAAATGGTGTATCTGTAACAGATGGACCATATACTCCATATGAACTAAAATTAATTATTTGTGTATCTGGTTTAATAGTCCTAACTGTTTCTAACAGGCAGTGAGTACCGTATACATTATTATGCGTAAAATCAAGTAAATCTACATTAACGCCATCTGCATTAATTTGTGAAGCAAAATGAAAAATGGTATCAAATTTATATTCTTTTATAATCTTTTCTAAAAATCCTCTATCGCATATATCACCTTTTAATGTATCTCCATTTCTCGATAAACTTATAAAGTTTATACACGGATATATTTTTTTCATTTTGATAATAAAATTTGATGCGATGAAACCATTGCCACCAGTAACTAAAACGTTAGTATATGTATATGGATTATTATTTAAATCCTTATCAGAAATAATAATATCTTTTTCATTACACGGCCATTCTATGTTTAAAGTTGGATCATTCCATATATAATTTTTTTCGAGTGATTGTTGAAATTTACCCCCTAAAAAATATGTAACTTCACTTTCCTCATAACAAAAATACCCATGTGCACAATTAGCAGGTATGAGTAATGAATCAAATCTATTTAATATATAGGTATCATATGTTCCATCGGGTTTTACTATAACATCAAATATTTTACCTGAATTAACTGTTATATATTTTGGATAAGGGCTACAATGAAGACCCCTTAAAACATTTTTATTATTTCTACTTGTAAAACATTGTTTTATTTCAAAGGGTAAAGTATCTATATTAAAAAGTATTTCACCTCTTTTGTCAACAAATGTCCTCATTTAGTTTAAAGAGTTTATATTCTTTAACACTTTATAAACTGTATTAAATCATTGTGCGTTTTCTGTTGTTTCCAACCTAATAATTTAAGTTTTTCTGACGATATATAATAGCGACTATCGTTGAACGGTCTATCTTCCACATACGATATATAATTAGTATAGTCTTCAGAACCAGTGATTGTTTTTATCATAAGTTTAGTAACGTCCATGACGGATATTTCATCATCTGATGCGATATTGTAAATTTCACCCGGTTTACCCCTTTTCCAAACGATATCTACTGCATTCACGACATCTTCTACGTGCATGAAAGCACGTTGTATTCCAGCGCTTTTAATACCGTGTATTGTACACTTCTTCCCTTCACGTAATAATTTTTTAAATTTAGGGATAAGTTTTTCCGGATACTGGTTAGGTCCATATACATTATTACACCGTATTGTTTTAATATTTATTTTATATGAATCTATGTATGATTGTGTTATCATTTCAGCCGCGGCTTTAGATGCTGAGTATGGGTTTGTTGGTTTTAATACACCTGTATCTTCACTAAAAGGTACATCGGTGATACATTCCCCATAGACTTCATCCGTACTAAAATGTATAAATTCTACACCTGGTTTAAGTTCACGTAATTTATCGAGTAAAACATGTGTACCAAATGCATTATTTAGGGTAAATTTTTTAGGATCGTTAAATGAATTATCTACATGACTCATGGCTGCAAAATGAAAAACAACGTCAAAATCATATTCTTTTATAATATACCCTACAAGGTCTTCATCGCATATATTACCCTTTACAAATGTGGCAACACCAGGGTTAACGTTATGTACATTTGAGCAGTAATCAAGTTTATCTAAGTTTACAAATTTAATATCGGGGTACTTTTCTTTCATTAAATTTAAAAAGTTAGAGGCTATAAAACCACATCCACCTGTTACCAGGGCTGTAGTCATTATTATTTATTAATAGCAAAATTTTTAAGTAAATTACACACACGATCGACATCTTCTAGAGTCATACCATGATGTGCACCTAGTAAGAATCCATTACGCATGATAGTATCCGCATTTTCAAAATCATGTTTAAATTCCCTAAACGCCGGGTGTCTTGTGATATTACCGGCAAACGTGACACGCGTTTGAACATTATTTTCTTCGAGATATTTTATAACACCGAGACGATCTTCACACTGTAACGGTATAGCGAGCCAATTCGGGTTTCTAGAATCGTCTGGTAATGTATAATACGAACAGTCTTTCAAGTTTTCTTTGTATCTTTCAATAAGTGAACGTCTAATTTTTAAAAATCCATCAAGTTTATCGAGTTGTGCAAGTCCGAATGCAGCATTCATTTCACACGCTTTCAAGTGATATCCGGCAACACCATATAGAAATTTCCAATCATAGGGAATCCCATCCACAGAATGGTTAAATCTTTCGGATGGATCTTCTATATTGTCACCAATTCGACCCCAATCACGGAACATGAGTGCACGTTTATATTGTTCCTCGTTATTGAACATAACCATACCACCAATACCACCAGCTGTAATAACATGACTCGCGTAAAAACTTGTCGTACTGATATGTGTACTCTCGGTCCGTGTTATTGTATCTGCAGAATCTTCGATGAGAGGTATACCCGGACACGCAGTACGAATACCTTCCCAATCGGGTACGTTACCTATAAGATTTGGAATTATAATACATTTTGTTCTGTGTGTTACGGCCGCTACGACCTGGTAAGGTGCAGGTACATAAGTGTTTAACTCGACGTCACAAAATTTTGGTACGAGACCGAGTTGTAGAATTGGGGCAACTGTAGTTGCAAATCCACATGCAGGTGTAACGACTTCTGAACCTTTTGGGAGATCAAGTGAAGCGAGTGCGAGTAAAATAGCGCTACTGCCAGAGTTTACAAATAACCCCATTTTTTTACCGAAAAGTTCAGATGTTCGTTTTTCAAATTCTATAGTACGTTTACCGAAACCGGCTAACCACCCATCACGGAGACACTCTTCTACGGCTTTTATTTCTTCTTCACCATACGATTCGAATTTATTAGGTGCATACCAGACTTTTTTACTAGACATTTAGTTAAAGAGTACTATCATCTTTAAGTAATATGAAGTATGTATTTATTACAGGTGCTAGGGGTTTTGTTGGCGCTTCTATGATCGAATATTTTCTTGAAAATACGGATTATATTATATATTATACAAAGAGACCATTTAAAAAGGAAGATCGTTTAAACCGAATAAATTTTAGAAATAGAGTATTTGAATGGAATGGTGAAAATATAGATATTATATTACATGCGGCTGGTAATCCCAGTTCCTTGTCATGTATAGAAAACCCCGTGAGTGCAATAGAAGATAATGTTTTAGAAACGGTTAAAACGCTGGAAATTGCTAGAAAATATAAAGTTGAACATTTCATATATTTCAGTTCTGTAGAAGTATATGGAAAAGATGGATTATGTTATGAAGAAGATGTTTGTTGTATTCGTAACATGTATGCAGCATCCAAATATTCTGGAGAACAAATATGTAAGGCGTATCAATCAAGTTATGACGTCCCATGTTCGATAGTAAGATTAAACAATACATTCGGTCATTTCTGCCAAAAAGAAAGATTCCCGATGATTGCTGTTAGAAAATTATTGAATGGGGAAAAGTTTACAATTTATACACATGGTGGTGAAATAATTGGCCGACGATGGACTTCCATATACGATGTAGCTGAGATGGTATATTTTATACTTGAACAAGAACCAGGTAAAATATACAACACCACCAGTGATTTCATGTCAAACCTCCAATTTCTAGAGTATATAGCCAATGCCATGAATATAGATGAGTTCGAGTATGAACTAATCGAAGAAAATGTAAGAGGTAGAATAGGCAATCAAGATGCACCACCCGACTTCATTCGTTCTTTGGGGTGGAAATCATCTAAATCTCTTGAAGAAAGAATTAATGATTTTGTATCTTCTACTTAAAGACTTCATAGTATATTATTTTAATGGTTTCTCACGAACACGCTATGAAAATGCAAAGAGACAATGTAAAGGAAAAGTTAGGTGCTCTATGGTCAAATTCTAAAAATTACTCTTTAAGAAAAGACGAAGTGACTGATTGTGAATATTATTGGCCGAATATCGACAGATTTTCATTTCCGCAACAGATCGTAACAGTGAAACCTGTAATCACATCAGTAAACTCATTTGTAAAAAGAAAGAGAACAGTTTTACAAGCGGGTGGAAACTGTGGTATTTATACCCGAGAATACGCGCAACATTACGAAAATGTATACACCTTTGAACCAGATGCGACGAATATGAATTGTTTAGTATTGAATACAAGTGACTGTAATAATATTATAAAGTTTCAAGCGTGTTTGGGTGAGTCTCAAGGTATGACAGCTATTCAAAATCCTTTAGAGATTATGGATATAGGGAGTATTCACGTTAAAACACCAAAAGAATTACACGAAAATATGTTAGTCGTGGAATCGAAAGCGAATATACCCATCCTCACCATTGATGATATCGCATTTTCGACTTTAGACCTAATTCATTTAGATATAGAAGGGTACGAATTATTTGCTCTTAAAGGTGGTTCGAACACTATAAAGAAATATAAACCTGTCATAGTATTGGAAGTATGTGAAGATGGTCACAGTGAAAAATATGGATATAATAGGAATGACTTGGAAATGTTTCTACAGTCTCTTGACTATGTGTTTATTAAAAAAATAGATGCAAATGGTGATAATGTGTATATGCATAAGAGTTTAGTTCCATCCTAATTTATTTTTAGATCATATATTTAAAGAATATCAATACCTACCTAATAAGATGCGCGTGGCTATAATAGGGACGGGAAATATAGGTACTGATTTACTTTACAAACTACTTAAAATTTCTTCTTGTAAAGTGATCGCTTTTGTTGGGCGTCGAGAATCTACAAAAAAAATACCTGATGGTGTTCTGTATTATTCAACGGGAATACAATACTTCAAAGACCATCCTCACGTATGTGACATTGTATTTGATTGTACAGATGCCTCCACAGCTAAAATAAATGCTGAATTATTTCTTTCACAAAATATACATGTGATTGATATGACTCCATCAAAAGTGGGTAGAATGTGTGTTCCAAATGTAAACTGTGATTGTTTGGGACATACATTAAATGTCAATATGATAACATGTGGTGGTCAGGTATCTATACCACTTTTGAAATACATCACATCCAAATGTACTGTTAGATACGCGGAGGTTGTTACTCAAATATCTTCCGAAAGTGCCGGTATGGCTACACGCATAAATGTCGATAAATATATTCAGACGACAGAGAGTGCTATCAAGATGCTTATGGGTATCGACAAATGTAAGGTTATTCTCAATGTTAATCCTTCACCTGAAACGGTAATGCAAACGACCCTATTCTTAGAAGCTTCAAAAGGTGATTTTAGTGACTATGATCAGTTTATCGAAGGAATGCAAACATATGTGAATGGTTACACCTCAGATATTAAACCCACTTATATATCTGACACTATTCTCATGATTTCTGTAAAGGTATTCGGATCTGAAGATTATCTATCAAAATATGCGGGAAATTTAGACGTTATCAATTGTGCCGCGATAGAAGTCGCAAAGAAGATTTACAAGGTTAGAAACGAAAAAACAAAAAGATCGAATGAATACAATAACGTCCTTGACATATAAACACTTAAAACTAAACGACGAACATGTTTATAGTATATATGAGTAAAGTGAGTGATGTGATTGTTTCTTTCTTACTCGAAAAGGGTATCACCACCGTGTTCGGTATAATTGGGTCCGCAAATTCTCATATATATAATTCATGTGCCGAATCTGGTATTAGAATCCTAAATACACATAATGAACAGGCTACTGTCATCGCAGCTGGTGCCTATTATAGGACATCTGGTAAAATAGCAGCTGCTCTAGTGACGGCGGGTGGGGGAGCTACAAACGCTATAACTGGTATAGTGAGTTTATGGGCCGACTCTACACCCGTATTATTGTTTTCGGGACAGGAAAAGGCGGAATACGTGAAGAATCATACTAACCGTAGAATGTATGGAACACAGGGATTTGATGTGGTTCACATGGTTTCTAAAATAACCAAATACGCGAAACTCGCGGAAGCTTCTACCATTCAAGACGATTTAGAATGTGCGTATGACATTGCGATGTCTGGTCGTAAAGGACCTGTATTACTTGATGTTCCTTTTGATGTCCAATCAGTGACTGTCCAGTCTCGAATTTGGAATCCTTCTAAAGTCGTGAGGTTACAACCAAATACTACAGATATTGAAAAGGTTATTAGACTTATTCGTGATTCTAAACGACCAGTTATACTTGGTGGTCATGGTATAAAATTATCGGATTCTATGGAACTATTTAAATCCCGTGTAGAAACACTTAATATACCCACCCTACTTACATGGTCGGGTATAGATATTTTGGATCACAACAATCCACTCTTTTTTGGTAGTCCAGGTGTCTATGGACAGCGCTCTGCAAATTTCATTTTCCAAAATTGTGATTTGCTCATTACAATTGGTACTCGTTTGACTATACCCCAAACGGGATACGATTTCAATGAAGTTGCTAGAAATGCGACTATCGTTATGATTGACATAGATGAAACAGAATTCAAGGAATTTGTTGATCTCCCGATTAAATCTGATTGTGGAACATTTTTAGAAACATTATCTGGTATAAGAAGTTCATGTGAAACGTGGATTCAAACTTGTGTGGATATACGTAAGGAATTCCCAATCGTCGAGGACAGACACGTTGATGACGGTTTTCCAAATTCATATAAACTGATAGAGGGGATTTCGAAACACATGAAACAAGATCAGATTATTGTTACTGATATGGGTACAGCTTTGTTGTCTGGACACCAATCTATTCATCTCGGTAAAGATATGACGATGTTTTCTTCATACGGTCTAGGTGAGATGGGTTACGGATTACCCGCGGCATTTGGTGCGGCTATAGCTGGAAATGGTCGTGAAGTATTATGTCTCAATTGTGACGGTGGCATGATGATGAACATACAGGAATTACAAACGATCGTCCAGCATAAATTACCCGTGAAAATTGTTATATTTAACAATGATGGGTATCTCATGATTAAACATACACAGAAAATGTTGTTCGATGGTAATTATAACGCAGTGGATAAGAATACGGGTATAGTTTTACCAGATTATATGAAAGTCGCTAAAGCTTTTGGTTACGAACCATATAGGGTTAAAACATGGAGTGAGTTCGATTTCTATTTTCCTCGCTTCATGAATTATGAGGGTCCCGCTATATGTGAAATATTTATGCCACCGAATCAAGAATTTCTACCCAAAGTAAAAGGTGTTGTACAATCCGATGGCTCCATCTTTGCACCACCTATCGAAGAAATGTCTCCGTTAGTATCTATGGATGTTATCGAGCGCGTGATGGGAAATAATATATCTAAAAAATCTCATACTATTGTTCGGTCATCTGAGACGCAATAATACGAACGAGATCCTCTTGACCCGCAATCAATTTCCTATTTCCAAGCTCCTCAACCAGTTTGGCAATTGGGACTTTATATATTTGACAGGCTTCTATAATTTTCTTTTCGAATACAGAATGTAACTTGTGTTTCGCTGTTAATATATTTACGATTTTGGTACTTGGAGCTTGATACTCTAGGTCGTACATGGTTTCTGTGACATTTATATGACCACATGGGTGAATAGCTGTCATTATTTCCAATGGAGTGTTACCCGCACCCGCCCCAAATCCATGTACGGTTACATCTATAATTTTAGCACCATTTTTTATAGCCGTGAGTGAATTCGCTACAGCTAAACCCAAATTATTATGTGCGTGAAATCCCAACTTAACACCAACTTTAGAGAGTTCGGTAAAATATTTTTCAACATCCTCCGGAAAAAATGAACCAGTTGAATCCATTATTATGACGGCTGAGGCACCATATGATTTCATTTTCTGAACTTCTTCAACAAGAATATTAATTGGACATGTAGCACACATCATTAATGCCCCATATACCGTTTTATTGTGTTCATATAGATACTCAATATGCGATTTAGTCATAGAAGCTTCCGTACAATGTGACGCAATTCTAAATATGTCTACACCAAGTTTCATAGCTGGTACAATGTCTTTTTCTATAGTTGCTAAACCGGGTATTACATGTACAGACAATTTAGTTTTATTTAGGTAGTTTTTGGCGAGGGATATCATCTTAATGTCAGTCAGTTCAGATTTACCTATTAATATAGAAGAAGCTCCTAGACCATTACCATGACCAATTTCCATGACAGGTATCCCTGAATTTTCCGCAAATATACAATGTTTCTTTATCATCTCAGTTGTAAGTTTGTGGGATATAGCATGACACCCATCTCGAATAGTTAAGTCGTGATATTCTACCATTATATTATTAAAGAACATCTTCTTTAATCATTTATAAATTAAAGAAAATAGATGTATTCTTTATATAATGAAGATACCAAATACTATTTTTGTTAAACATTGCCCGAATTTATCACCGGAACGTAAAATTTTTTTAATTAAATACCTCGAAGAACGAGTTCCTATAAAAGATGTAAGATGGGAAGAAGATTATAATCATACACATTTATTTGTCAATTGGATTAATAATAAACTAAAACTTCCTTATGGATTGAAATTAACGAGTAATATGATAAAAACGATAATGTCTTGGAAAACGATGATTGAAGAAAATATAGAAAGTGCTATTTTCATTGATGACGATGTCGTTTTTCATAAAGATTGGGTATCCATTTTTGAAAGTATACCCGATATTGATCAGGATTGTTTTTTAAACCTTGGTATATCACCGTTTTATGATATAAAACCGGAATACGGTAAAGTTCATCAACTTCATAATAACGGTGGATGCGAAGCAATGTGGATGAGTTTAAATTTTGTAAAAAAAATAATGAAAAATTTAAATATACATCATGCATGTGATATAGTTTTACACGGATATGTATATAGTATTAATAAACCTATTCTATGTGTACCAATATGTCATCAAACTTCGATGGTAATGAGATCGACATCTCTCGAACATGAATCTAGGGACACAATACATTGGATAACCTATGTACAAAAATATACAGAATTACCAAAATTAAATTTCGATGAAATTTTTAAAGATTATGAAATTTTTAAAGAGAAAAAGGAAAAATTAGAAAATAAATTTTATGAAATTTATGGAAAAAAAATAGACATGAAACAAATTGAATATATTGAAAGAAGTGGTGAATATAAAGTAAATATACTCAATTTTCATTAACTTAAAAAAAATAAAATATATTATTTAAATGATAGTTACACCATTTGGTTCTTGTAGAATTGAAGATATTGCACATTCTTCTAATTTAAGTAATGAAATTTCTTATACACACTGTACAAAAGAAATTATACAACTCATAAAATATATAAATGGCGACATAAAATTAGAAAATTATTATGATAGATTTTGTATGAGAAAATCTATAATAAATAAAGAATCTATGAAATATGATCCAAGTTTCAAGGAACGGTTCGATAAAACTGATGTTTTTGTGTTAGAAATTACATCTATGAAAAAGTATATGTATAAAGATAAGTATTTTTCACACATGGCTGTAGATATACGTCTTTTTGATAAGGATTATAAAAATACACCCGAAGATATATTCAACGAAACAAATGTTATTCTACAAACAGATGAAGAAATTGAAAATGATATATTAGAAATACAAAAACTCGTGTTTCCACGCCCAATTATCGTTATATCACATATAAATGTAACTTATAAAGGTAAAAAATTACATAAACGTGATTATTTAATTACATTACTCGAAAAAATATGTAAAAAAAATAAAATTATGTTTATTAATCCTACAAATTTATTAACTCAATTTGAGCAAAGTGATATAATGGAACCTGATTTGGGACATATTAATCCTATAACTAAGCATATACTTTATAATCATATTAACTTATGTACTTCTTATATTTTTCAAAAAGGGGATTTTTATAAAAGAGATCCTATATTGTTACATCAAAGTATCATATAAATTATCATTCGATTCTGGAACTTTATAGTTTCCTTTATTGTCCCATCTATTATCTTGTTTTTCAATAGATTTAATATGCCATAAAGCGATTCTTGGATCAGCTTGTAATTGTACAATTTTATCTGTACCTGACACAACTTCGTGTAATCCACGAGACCATTTTATATTTTCATCGTTTTTTAAGATACGACCTTGGTAATCCGGCCAATTTATCCAATCGACTTCATTCGTTTTAAATTTACATTTTTCAAGCCACTCTTGTGTAAACCCTGGACATATGTTTATCCTTGGTACCATTATCAATTCGGCACCGGAATCATGTATCATTTTTTTTATGTTTACAATAAGATTCTCTTTTGGCATTTCATCGGGATCTATAATAAATATATAATCACCTGAACACTTAGTTAAATGAAAGTTTCTATGTTCCGCGAAGTTACCATCAAAGTCCTTTTCACACGTTACTATTTTATCACCGAAATATTCGATGACGGTTTTAACATTTTCGGTAACATGTGCTGTATCTATTAAAATATTAATTTCATCTTCTTCATCTTTGACTTTTAGTAAGAACGATACGAGCGAAAATAAATCACGGGATTCGTTACATACACAAATAGCGTAAGATAGTCTCATTATATTAAAGATAATCATATAATCTTTAATTATACATTAACATGTTCGGTAAAATCCATGGAAGGTTTTTTTTACAACAGGATCTCGGTATATCGAGTGATGATACACCATCTACGTTTACACTTTCTGAACTCATAGAGACTTATCCACATTGGCAAAAAATAGTAGAGGAATTAAGAAAGGAATTTAAATATATTAAATTATTTACTATGTTCGAAACAAACGATGTACACCCGGATATAATAGATAAAATGAAACTTTTTGATGAAGTTATAGTACCTTATGATTATCTTAAAGATATATTATTGAAACATGGAGTTAAATGTAAAGCATTAAATTATTGGACATCTTCACTTATTCGTTCGAAACCTAAAGTAATACATAAAACACGTGATCCTTCAAAACTCGTATTTTTGTATAATGGAACTAATGATATTCGTAAAAATGTAACAACACTTACAAGAATTTTTGCAAAAGTACTTGAAACTACAGAACATATACTTATTGTTAAAACGAATAAACCCGATAATTTAACAATAACTAAGAATATTCGCGTTATAACGGAACGTATTTCTGATGAACAATTAGCTTCACTATTCAATTTATGTGATTACTGCGTTACATGTACACGTGGTGAAGGTGTTGGGCTACTACATCTCGAAGGATATTATTTTAATAAACCTATAATTAGTCATGAACAAGGTGTGTTCAAACAATTGGGTGTTGATATAATACCATTACTTTCAAACGAAGTTGATATAGATTATACATATGTTCCAGACTTTCTTAAGAAAGTGTTTTACGGTAAATGGTGGGACATTGATGAAAACAAAGCTCTAAAAACCATTAAAAAAATAATATCTGAATAATCTATATGTTCGAAGAAGAATTGAAATGCATTGATGCACTTAATATAGAAAATGTTAAGAATATGGCACATCTTGAGAACATTTTAGAATTTCACAAAATACACATGTCTACCGATGATGACAAGTATATATTAGATGAATATTCGGCATGTGATAAGGTAAGTAAAGATGTAATATCGTGGTACTATCGTAATAAAAAAATACTTGATCAGATGAAAGAATGGACAGATA
>Ga0208792_1000278_pt1 | contig 21188 bp, 45 predicted proteins | sample 14_taG_FD_184087 | JGI IMG/M metagenome (GOLD analysis project Ga0208792, IMG submission 184087) | Marine viral communities from the Subarctic Pacific Ocean - 14_ETSP_OMZ_AT15311 metaG (SPAdes) (version 2) | ecosystem: Environmental > Aquatic > Marine > Oceanic | place: Pacific Ocean | collected...
TAGACATGAGAAATTTTAATCTCAAGTTTAAATTAGTTCCAAGAAATTCAGATGAATCTGCTATTATTAATGAAATATGTAAAATATTTAAAATGTGTACACTTCCTGGCAGAAATCCAGGAAAAGTTTTTGGATTTGAAAATAAAGGAACAGCTAATGATTTCATAGCGGTTCCAAATTTATGTCAAGTTTCTTTTATGAGAGGAGCAAAAGAACACCTAGCTCTTCCTAGATATAAAATGTGTGCTATTACTAATGTTGATGTAAACTACACACCAGATGGAGCTTACGCTACATATGCAGATAGCAAAAACCCAGGTCAACCGGTTGCTATTGAATTAGCATTAGGTTTCCAAGAAACAAAACTTGTATTCTCAGAAGAAATCGCAGACAACTCAGTAAGATAAAATGTATTTTTCAATCGTTCCAAACATCTCATACGATGAGAAACCAATTAGTTATCCATTTTCAAATTCCGATTTTGTAACTGCTAAGAATTTCTTTCGTAGATACAGAATTAACGATGACGTATTTTCTTATGCGATTATTTTTCAAAAGTATTCAATTGAAGACGGAGAACGTCCAGATACATTAGCAGATAAAGCATACGGAGATCCATTCTATGATTGGATTATTGTTTTGACAAATAATATGGTCAACGTCAAATATGATTGGCCAATGACAAACTATGAGATGTATAAGGTTCTAGAAAAAGAATATGATGATCCGTATGGAACTATACATCACTACGAAACAGATGAGATTGGACCATACAAAAAAGGTCAACGTGTTGATGAGACATTCTACAATACAACACACAAACTAAACATTGATGGTGCTATCACAACAAAAAACGGCAACGAGATTTGTGGTCCCGTCACCGTTGCTGAGTGGTATAATAATGAGAATGAAAAGAAAAGAGAAATCTTTTTACTGAAACCTGCATATCTAGAATCATTTGTTAATGATTTCAGAAGACAAAATTTATACAAAAAAGACGCTAACTTTATCAGTCAGCGTCTAAAGAAAACTGGTTGACTTTTCCAGGCAAAATTTTGCCCGAAATTTTTTCCCAGTTTTATCGTTTTGAAAAACCCAATTTGTAGCAAGTAGGTTTTGCTAGTTCTGGGTCTTTTTTTAATGCTCTAAACACATGACCGTGAACGTCTGCTTCATAAGTAAGGTGTGCTTTGGTATGCACGAACTGAATCACAAATAACATTCCAACAAACGTAAGGTTTAGATAAGTTGCTGGATGATTCAGTCCTCTCCAGAGAAACTTAATCACTCTTCAGCAAGACGTGCAAAGTATGACAGTGCGTCGTCATCCTCAACGATTGCCTCTTCCTTGACGGGAGAGGGAGCATTCATTTGCTGACGGAAAGAAGATCCACCAGTGATGTCAGGGTCGTTGAACCCACCAGTAGCAGCGACTGGTTCATACTCTTCACTGTCTACTGTAGGAACAGCAGCACGTTGAGTGATACCAAGCACCATATTCAGACGCTTCTCAAGGTCAGCATATGATTTGAACTGATCCTTGTGAGTGAATGCTTCAAGAGAATGCTCTTGCTTCCAGATTGCTTCTAGTTGATCATCATCAGCTGACAGAGCAGAGACATTATCAAACTCAGAACTATCGTAGTTCCAGTATCCTGCGACCTTCTTGATCTTCAGTTTGAAGTTAGCACCTTCCCACAGATCAAAGACGTTTACTTTCTCTTCATCTTGGAACTCAGGTTGCATCGCAGCGAGGATCTTGTCGTGGATCTTCTTGCCATACTTATAGAGGAAGACTTTGCCTTCGTTCTCAGGGTGCTTAGGATCTTTCACAACATAGATGTTGCTGTAGTATTGAAGCTTACGCTTCTGCTTACGAGCAGTCTCTTTGTCTTCATCAGCACCGCTGTTCCAGAGACGGCGGTTAACTTCACCAACAGGATCGTTTTCGTTGAGTGTAGTCAAAGAGTTTTCAATATACCAACCACCAATACCTTGGAAGGCGTGGGAGTATAGTTTCGCCCATGGGAGAGTCTCTCCATCAGGGGCAGGGAGGAAACGGATAACAGCGTATCCATTTCCAGAAGCGTCAACCTCTGGTTTCCAGAAACGTTCATCAACGTTCTTACCGCTGGATGATTTCTCTAATTCCTTTTGTAGGAAGTCAAAGTTGGTCTGGGATTTACGCTTAAGGTCTGAAAAAGACATAGATTTTTTGGATTAGATTGGATTTGGTTTACGTGTTGGGTCTTACGTGCGAACCAGTCTCCCAGTCCCGTCTGCCCAACGAAGTTATTATAGCAGGTGGTGGGGTGGGTGTCAACCCGGTGGACCTTCACCGTTTTCAAAACGAGTCTTGAGATTTTGAACTTTCTCCAACAACTCATCAAACATCTGCTCGATAGGTGTACCAGGTGTGGCACCTAGCATAACAACCCCTTGCTTCATTGTCTCAAGGACAGAGACAGCTTCAGGATCGTCACTCAACTTGATACGAGCATGAAAGATCTTTTGCTTTTCAATAAGAGTTGCTAGAGTATCAAAGTATTCTAGTTTACGTTCTTCATCAAGAAGAGCAAAGTTCATAGCAGATCTAAAACAAAACTGCTGTAGTTCCATCATCTCTTGGATATCTCCTCGGATGATATCTGATTTAAAGAAGCTCATACTAATGTCAACTTGGCACGACTGGTTTTTTTCATAAAGTTAAGTTGCTGTGCGTCATGACGCAACTTTTCTTTGAGTGGTTTACTAATTAATTTATTAATAGTATCAACTTCAATCTCATTCACTTCACAGTAGTGGATAACCGAATCAATATAATTCATATCGGGATTGTGTAAAGCAATCTTCTCCACCTCCTGCGAGAATCTCGCAGCAGTCATAAACTTATCCTCTAATAATTGTTTCTTGTCCATATTGTTCTTGATACTCCGAGATATAACTCATTAGTTTCATAAAGAATTCTTTCTTAGGTGGAAGCTCCTTAACTTGAGTCTCTCCGTTTTCACAAGCAACAATAGTAACGAGTTGTTTGACACTCAACCCGTAATTTTCTTGTAGCATACATGCATATGCAGTTTCTTGAACGAAGTAATCGTAGAGGTATGCTTCACGCTTTGGTTGTTCTGCTGTCTTAAAGTCAATGATAGACAACACACCGTCAAACTCAGCGATACAATCTACTCGCCCAGCAATCTCTAAATGTTTAGAGTAGAGCGCCGCTTCCTGTAAGTAAATATTATTTATACGGTCCAAAGTAGGACGACTATGATGAAACATTAGTACAGGAAGTGGGTGCGATTTATACTTCTTTAGGTCTAGATTATTATTGAGGTAGTCCTCAGCAATAGAGTGATACTTGTTTCCTCTACCAGTAGCACGAGTGGACTTGGCATTCGCTGCCTTCTCACCAACGCGAGCTCGCCACTTAGCAAGACCTTCTAACTTTTTTTTGTTGTTGCCAATCACAGTGGTGACAGATGGATAATGATGTCCTGTTGGTGTAAGATAAACACGTTTTCCCTCCACCATTTTAGCAGACATTTCAATAGGATCTAATCCCACATGATTGAACAGTTTCATAGACCTAGATTAATTTTATTAATAATGTAAGATTTGACAAGACCAGAGCGAACGATATCATCCACACCAAACTCAACCAGTGCGAACTCATCCATGTTTTGTAGGATGCGTTGGAAGTCTAGGATACCTGAGCGTTCAGAGATCTTTTGAAGATCAGTTTGTGCTGCGTCTCCACAGAAAATGATCTTGCTGTCCTGTCCGACACGAGTGATGATTGAATCTAGTTCATGGAAGTTTAGGTTCTGACACTCATCAATGATAACGATAGCATTGTCAAGTGTAGTGCCACGAATGAAACTAGTAGACCAGAAGGAGATAGTTTCCTGTGCCTTCAGGTTATCGTAGAGCATTTCATATGATGCATCATCAGGCATCTCAAACATGGATTGAACCATGTTCTTGTATGGTATCTGATAGAGAGAAGACTTATCCTCGTGGTCTCCAGGAAGGAAACCAATCTCCCTAGTAGCGACAAGAGAGCGGACAATATAGATCTTTTCAAAAGGTGTATACTCATTGAGTACATCCTTAAGTGCTTTGTAAAGAGCAACATATGTTTTGCCTGTGCCTGCTACACCATAGGCATAGACCATCTTACCTTTGTCCCACTCATCAAACATGATTTGTTGATTGTGAGTAAGAGGTTCGATTGGAACCATGTATGCTTCATCAATAGGTTTACGACGCTTCCTTTGCTTCGCATTCATACCCTGTCCTGGTGCTTTAGTAGTCTTCTTTCTAGCTGGCATGTCAGTTATACTTTTGTGTGATGGTTCTGTTTCTTGGTGCTTTAGGAGCAATCTTATTCTTCATTATATCATGAAAACCAGGATGTGTTCTACTCATCTTGTCTCTCCAATCACCAACCTCACCAGAGGCAGGGCATGTAGATGGATCACTCCAATCTCTATCCCATTCTGGATTGTCATCTTTCCACTGACCCCATTCATGAACACTAAGTATTACTTCTTTTTGTTCACCAGTTTCTTTGTTAATCACTGGATACGTCGCCATCGGAACCCTCCTTTACTTTATTAAATCCAAATGGACCTGCTAGTTTTTCTTCTAGTGCTGCCTTCAGAGCAACACCACCAATCGCTTCCATAACTTTGAGAACCTGCTCAGGTTTGGCATCCTCCCCAAGTTCTTTAGCGATATACCAATACTTAGGCCAGAAAGTTTTGCCTGCCAATTGATAGTCTTCAAGTGTTAATAGTTTCATGACCACTCCAGTGCTTCAGCACAAATAGGTAATTCTTTGACAAATACATCGCGACATTGATGAGCGATATCCATGTGTTCTTTCTGTGTTCCATGAGCAGAACGCAGATCGATATAATGCATCCATGAACGAACTGAACCGCTCATGTAAATTTTTGTGGGAACTGCTAAAGGAAGCACAAAACGAGCACATTCCTTAGCAATATTTTGAGCAAGCATCTCACGATAAAGATCCATACCTTCAGCAAAATAGTTCTGCATAGCAATCTCGAATCTCTGACGAGTGAAACCATCAATGTCATCAATACTATTCTGCCTGTTCTTTGTATCTTGACGACGCAACTCAGGTAGAGGAATCTTATCAGTCAACATAGAACTATCAGCATACCGTTGAGAAAACTCTTGGAATGTGAAACTCCTATGCCTCAGGATCTGAGCTGCGATTCCGCGATTCGTTTCAATCTCTAGTGTCATGAACGCTTGTTCAAATACAGACCAGTGATTATGTTTGATACAATAACTAAGGAGTCCCGAGACTTTCGGGTTGTCCTGGTTGTTCGGGTTGCTCACCCTCGCTACGTACCCCATCATCTTCTCCGCTTCTGGGGTGATAGAAACTAGACGGACTGACCCATGTTGTTGCTTCATTCTTGAATCCTTTACTCATCATTTCACGTTTTTTCTTGAGACCTGCCTTCGCAGCACGTAACTGCAGTCGCATGTAATGGATCTCTTCATCAGTATACATCATCGGATTCTTATCCGCAAGCTTAATCGCTTTCTTTGCTACTTTAATTGTGTCTTTAAACCTCAATGGGTTACCTCCTTTAAGTACTGGAGGAATGCTTCTTCAGCACCCTCTGTTGATTGATTGCCCTGAGATACCCAATGATGACAGAATTCATATAGATGCTTTCCTGTTTTTAATTTCAAATAGTGTTTCAATTTAATAAACACATCAGCACGAAGAACCATACGTTCATCGCTGTATCTCCAATCAGATTCAATATCCATATATTTATGGGTAGTATCGATCCATCATAGCACAAAAAAAGGAGGGTCGCAACCCCCCGTGATGATGTTATGCTAAGATTCTCCTACAAATACGTTTACATAATGACTGACCTTCTCGACATTCGATTAAGCATTCATAGTATTCATTAATTGTTTCTAGTTCCTCTTGTGATTGTTTTACAGATGATTCAAAATTTCTCCACTCATGTAATTGATTGAAAGAAATTAAATTATGCATGATGCACCTCCTTGGTATAGAATAAAACTAAATCATAACTAAGATTTGTTTATTACATCACTAGTCCTCATTTCTATAACTAATTATAAGGGTTTCATAACATTTTAGCATCCGTAAATATGCTCAAAAATAAATAGGCACAAAAAAAGAAGGGCGTTAACCCTTCGTTTATAAGTTTACAAGTAACTCACTTACTATAAGTTTTACCACGATAGCAGAATGTGCCATGGGTTTCCTTTGATTCTACACAACGTGTCGAATACTCAACACCACGATATGTGGTCATAGCAATCTGTGCGTCATGCAAAGCAGATACTTTATTAATCTGCTTCTTGATCATGTTTAGTGTGTTCATTTGTCAGTCTCCTGAAGTTAGGGTTTTTAATCCCCGTTCCTTCAGTCGTGTGCGTCCCATGGATAACATTCAGGCGTTGATTCCTTCATTACCTCAATCAACTCTACCTTAAAAGCATTTGAGATATTCTCGTTTGCTTTCATTCTTAGAATGATTGCGTCAGCTTGTTGGCAGGTGAGTGATGTATAGAATAATAGTTCTAGCATGGGATGAACGGCTCCGTTCCGCGACTTACTTGCGTCCCACCCAAGAGTGGGATGAACGTATGGTAATTATACCATACTTTATTTATGGTCGCAAGTCAACTTCCAGATAGGTAAAATGAATCTCCTCTCGCATGACAAACTCTCTTGACCTGTGCGTCATAGACAGGAACTGTTCCAGCACCAGTAATTAAATTCTTGGCAAAATCAAATGCTTCTTTGAATCTACCAAACTTATACACATCGTCATAAGTTTTAGCAGATACGAGAACACCATCCTTCCTCCATGTCTTCATCGTATGCCAGACTGTAGGTTCAGATAGTTTGCGATAGAAAATACACCAATTACCTTTTTGATTTGCACTCATTTGCTTTTCTTGTTAGGATTTTGCCAGAGTTTAGGATTAGCTCTACCCTCTGTTTGTTTCATACTAATCACATTATGATACTTGTCCCAGTAATGGTCAAATATTTCTACTTGTTTAGCAGATATAGCAATGTCATATTGAACACTACCTTCAACATCATACTCAATAATATAAGCAGTGCATGGTAGTGACGTATCTTTTGCTAATTCAGGATCACAATTTTCATGAAGTAAATTCAAGAGCGACCTCCCCATTGAATCTGGGGATACGCTTCTTCAACACATTGCTTTGTGATCTTCCAACGCTTACCGATCTTTTTATCTTTCATTAAACATAACACTTCTGCTTCTCCTTGATGGAGACCTTCGAGAAGTTGAATGAATAAGGTTTCGCGACGATTTTGTGATACATTCGCTCCACCTTTAAAGAAGAGATAAAGTTTACGATACTCATGAACAAGTTTCGTATGCTCTGTCTCTTCTGGTGCTTCATTCTTTTCATAAGGAACTTCACCTTCTGGAAGCATAGAAATAATGCTCTCATCAAAGTTGGCAATTAGAATTTGCCTGAGTGCTGGAGAGTTATGCTCCACCAAAAGTTTAATTTTTTGTGCCTTAGTTTTAGCGTTGCTTATTTTTTGCAGCACTTCATTCAGTAATAATTGCATGACCTAATTAATATCATAAGTGTATTTATTCTTCCTCAAGTTCCTCTTCATCTACAAAGCGAACTGACAGAAGTTCTTCGTTGATCCATTGACCGTCTCCGTCTAACATTTCTGGATGGATGTTGTCTTCTTGCATACGATACATGTACTCATGGAGTTTTTCGTTTGCTGTCCACCCAGCAATCACACCAACACATAAAAATATAAAGGAAACAGTTGCTGAGAAATAAACAATGGTTGCTTGCGTCATTGGTTCAACTCCAATTAAATTTGTTTGCTGTCCCACAAAAGTTCAAAGTTGAAATAGACTCTTCGCTTTAGTAGGGTAAAAAACCTAGTGATAGCGATACCTTTTGATGGGGGTTTCGCTTCTTCCTTTTCTGCCTTCGCCCCCCGAAGCATTAGTTCTATGCCTTTATTTATTTTAAGATCTTTCACTTTTTTGGTGCAGAGACTAATCCATTTTCCAATAAGAATTTAGCGGTCTCTACCAAACCACCAATTTCTTTCCCATCTACAATAACATAAGGAAAAGAACTTGCTTCAGGATAATCAACACGAAGTTCATCTCCATTACTACACAACTGTTCATCATAATCAGTGATGTTCGCACGTTCAAAGAGTTGCTTCAACTTACTACAGTAAGAACACCCTGGTGTAGAATAAACTTTAATCTTCATTGTACTTTTCCAATAACCCAAGACATCATACCATAAGGTGTGTCAGAAATCAAGGTCTGAGTTAGTTCTGCTACCTCAGGTGGCACAACTAAACAGAATCCAATACCAAGATTGAATACATTACGCATCTCTTCTTCAGAAATGTCTCCTGCCTCCTGGATCTTGGTGAAGAGTTCTGGTCTCTCCCAAGCAGAATAGTCAACGTCAACGGTGAGACCCCTTGGAAGGCATCTTGGGAGGTTCTCAGGGAGTCCCCCTCCAGTGATATGTGCCATGCCTAGGATAGGAACTTCATCCAACAGGTGTTGGATCAAACCAGAGTAGATGGTAGTTGGAACCAACAGCTCAGGCATCTCTTTATAGAAGATATAATTTCTCCACAGCATATCATTGACAAGAGTGTATCCATTACTATGAAGACCACTGCTCTCAATACCAATGACTACATCACCTTCTCTGATGTTACTACCATCAACAATATCATTCTTCTCTACAATACCAGTACAGAAACCAGCAAGATCATAATCAGTTGCTCTGTAATGCTCTGCAGTTTCTCCACCTAGGAGCTCCATACCAGTAAGTTCACATGCCTTGACGACTCCATGCACGATTTCACTTACATTAGCATCAAGAGATTTAGTAGAGATATAGTCTAAAAAATATAATGGTTTAGCGCCAGAACATATAATGTCATTGACGCACATAGCAACGAGATCCTGACCAATAGTGGAGTAATCACGAGCAATCCTACAGATATTAATTTTAGTTCCGACACCATCAGCACCAGATACCAACACAGGTTTCTCATATCCTGATGGAATCTCCATCATTCCATTGAACCCACCAATACTAGGTGCCATCACCTTAAGATATTCTACAAAGGATCTACCCTTTTGAATGTCAACGCCTGCAGTTTTGTAGTCCATTAGTCTCTACCTAAACGAATGTATAATGTAATGAGTGATTGTGAGATTAGATCACAGGAATATGTGAATCCAATTTTGTCTTCCTTATCCCAGTGTTCTCTTTGACTTTTAAGAATAGCAGAAAACTCTTTGATCTTAGCCCGCATTTCTTCTTTTGATAACTTATCCAATGATTTCTCCCGTAATAATACCGTCAAGTCGTTTTAGTTTCCATACAATGTAGTCCATGGTAGGGACACACTGGGGATTCCACCCAGCAAAAGTAGTGTGTTCTCCACTTGGAATCTGCCAACAGGGAGCATCATCATTCTCAAGGTCTAATGATTCTCTATAAGCATCATCACCAAGTAGAACACATGCTCTCTCTGCTTGATTCAAACTACCGAAACAAGCAAATCCATTCTTCTTAATCTCCTCAGGGATTTCATGTTTCATTCTAATACAATTTCAACTTCTTCATCAAGTTCCCAAGAATCTTCACCCTCAAGATACTTCTCTAGCTTACCAACTAATTCTGATGGAAACTCATCAACAAACATTCCCCATGTTCCTGTTTCCACAGGATCGGGTTCCCAAGTAGATACTTTCACATCCTCATATTCAGAAAAAATAAACTCAACAATATTTGTTTGGTCGTCTTCAGTTTGACAGTAAATTTTAAGATCGTTCATTGAATAGCAAGAGGTTGTAGTCGGTCAAGGATCTCACGATAAGCAGGTACGATATCACCTTCATCATTTCTGAATAGATCTTTATCAAAGCGTTCATCACCACCAATCTTCCACAGTCTCATACTATCAGGACTGATCTCATCAGCAAGTAGCAACTCACCATGTGCGGTGTATCCATACTCAACCTTAAAATCCACAAGGTCAATACCTAAGATGTAGAACAATGAACGAAGGATGTCATTGATACGTAGAGTCATCTCAATAAAAGGTTCTGGATCATGTCCCATTAGTTTTACACGATCCTTTGTAAGTAGAGGGTCGTGCTTACTATCATCCTTCAGAAAGAACTCAACAATAGGATGAGGTAGTGAATAACCTTCACGAAGAGTTGTCTCACGGACAATAGATCCAGCAGCACGGTTCCTACAAATAACTTCCAGAGGAACAATGTCTACTTTCCTACAGATCATTTTATTAGCACCAACCATATTGATGTAATGAGTTGGGATAAGTTCTTTGGCAAGTTTCTCAAAGATAAGAGCAGAGATACTACAGCAGAGGGATCCTTTTCCTAAAGGATGATCAACCATCTCGCCATTACCTGCTGTCACTCTATCATGATACTCAATGATGACACGATCAGCGTCATCACCAGCATACACAGTTTTGACCTTGCCTTCTACGATTACTTCCATAAAAATGAGGCGTTTAACTTTCACAGTATACAATAAAAAACCACCCCCGTCAAGCAGAGGTGGTCGGTCTAGGAGGTGGTCTGAATGGGCAATCGCGACACCCAGCACCACAACATCCTCTACTCATGTTCATTAAAGTGATTATTAATAACTTCAATACGCTCATCTTCATGAGCAATGATATCTAGTTGTTCCTGAATAGCAGCAAGCACATCAGGGTGCTCACCAATACCTACAGGATTGTGTAGGTATACTTCTATGTTTGCTTTTGCTTTGGCAATACTACCTAGAGCATCAGCAACTAGAGCATCCAACATTTTTTGGCGAAGATTGCAAGACATAATAATTTCAGATTTGTTTTATTTATTGTAGAGATCTTCCAGTTTTTCTCTGGATAAATCTACATACATCAATTCCTCACCTGCTTGTGGTGCTTCTGGATGACGTGGTTTGGGTGTATTCATCTCTACTTTAATAGATTGAATATTAGCCCACATCATAGCGAAAGCACCACCAGCAATAAGAGCGAAGCATATGAAGTATAGTGTAACTTCAAATTGATTCACAGTGCGTTGCCTCTGGGCAATACTTCCTCAGGGAAGATAAAGTTTTCGTGTGGTTGATCGGCAGGTGCCAACCATGCACGTAGTCCTTCATTCAATAGGATGTTCTTAGTGTAGAAGGTCTCAAATTCTGGATCTTCTGCTGCTCTGATCTCTTGACTCACGAAATCGTAAGCACGAAGATTAAGAGCAAGACCAATAATGCCAATAGAGGAGACCCAAAGACCCATAACAGGCACAAACAACATGAAGAAATGAAGCCAACGCTTGTTAGAAAACGCAATACCGAAGATCTGCGACCAGAAGCGGTTTGCAGTGACCATAGAGTAAGTCTCCTCCTCTTGAGTTGAATCAAACGCCTTAAAGGTATTTGCTTGTTCTCCATCTTCATATAAAGTATTCTCCACTGTGACACCATGGATTGCTGACAGCAATGCTCCACCTAGTATACCAGCAACTCCCATCATATGGAAGGGGTTGAGGGTCCAGTTGTGGAATCCCTGAAGGAACAGCAGGAACCTGAAGATCGCCGCGACACCAAAGGACGGCGCGAAAAACCAAGAGGACTGTCCCAAAGGATAGATGAGGAAAACACTGACGAATACAGCAATAGGACCAGAAAAAGCAATCGCATTGTAAGGTCTGATACCAATCAGGCGAGCAAGTTCAAATTGCCTAAGCATGAAACCAATGAGAGCGAAGGCACCGTGGAGAGCCACGAAATTCCAGAGTCCCCCAAGTTGGCACCACCGCTGGAAATTCCCCTGAGACTCAGGACCCCAAAGTAGCAGAAGAGAATGACCCATAGCGTCAGCAGGCGTCGAGACAGCTGCCGTAAGAAAGTTAGCACCTTCAAGATAGGAAGAAGCAAGACCGTGGGTGTACCAACTCGTAACAAAAGCTGTGCCAGTAAGCCAACCGCCAATGGCAAGATAAGCAGTGGGAAGAAGTAGGAGTCCAGACCAACCCACAAAGACAAAGCGATCCCGTTTAACCCAGTCGTCCAAGACATCGAACCACCCCCGTGTTGGTGTTGTTAGTGTACTTGTTGTCATTTATTTTTTACCTTAGTTATTAAGTTCCAAAAAGAATTTTGTTTGATCTACTGGCAATTTTGATGCCGGATCGTAGATAGATGAATCGCCATAAGTTTTGTGGTCTTTGTATCCAACCATACGACCTTTCGTATTTTGAAGTGCTGCCATCATAGCAATGATGAGAAAGATTGCTGGTGGTCCTATGATAAGGGCACCACCGATCACGTAGTAAGTAAGCAGTTCGATTAGGTCAGTAGACATAAAACTTTACAATAATGAAGAAAAGAAAAGGGGTCCGAAGACCCCTGAATTATACCACAGGTTGAGTGATCAACCAACAGATGGAGCAATCAAGGCCACAGGTGTGGACTCAGCTGCTGCAAGATCAAGCGGGAAGTTATGTGCATTTCTTTCGTGCATGACTTCCATTCCGAGTCCTGCACGATTGAGCACGTCGGCCCATGTGTTGAGGACACGTCCTTGTCCGTCGAGGATGGACTGGTTGAAGTTGAATCCATTGAGGTTAAATGCCATGGTGCTTACGCCCAATGCAGTGAACCAGATTCCAACTACAGGCCATGCTGCTAGGAAGAAGTGCAAGGAGCGGGAGTTGTTGAATGAAGCATATTGGAAGATCAAACGACCAAAGTAACCGTGTGCGGCGACAATGTTATATGTCTCTTCTTCTTGTCCGAACTTATAACCATAGTTCTGAGACTCAGTTTCAGTCGTCTCACGGACGAGTGAAGATGTAACCAAAGAACCGTGCATGGCGGAGAACAGTGAACCACCGAACACACCAGCAACTCCCAACATGTGGAAGGGGTGCATCAGGATGTTGTGCTCTGCTTGGAAGACAAGCATGTAGTTGAATGTACCACTGATACCCAAGGGCATCGCATCAGAGAAAGAACCCTGACCGAAGGGGTAAACTAAGAATACTGCTGATGCTGCTGCAACTGGTGCAGAGTATGCAACGCAGATCCATGGACGCATACCTAAGCGGTAAGAGAGTTCCCACTCGCGTCCCATATATGCATAGATGCCGATGAGGAAGTGGAATACTACGAGTTGGAAAGGACCGCCGTTATACAGCCACTCATCGAGTGATGCTGCTTCCCAGATGGGATAGAAGTGAAGACCAATTGCGTTTGAAGATGGGACAACAGCACCAGAGATGATGTTGTTGCCATACATGAGTGAACCAGCAACTGGTTCGCGGATACCGTCAATATCGACGGGAGGTGCTGCTACGAAAGCAACGATGAAACATACAGTTGCGGCAAGCAATGTAGGAATCATCAACACGCCGAACCAACCGACATAAAGACGGTTGTTGGTGGACGTTACCCACTCGCAGAAAGATTCCCACGAGGAAGTAGATTGTTGTCTAGAAAGAGTTGAAGCCATTGAATTGAAAAAGGGTTAGATAAGAGTGCAGGGAAACACTGGTAAATTATTCCTGTCTCACCCTCAGAGGCAGGTATTAAAGACTGTTTTTTAAACACGCTGTTTAGTCTTGGTGAGGCGTGTGTTCAAACGAAGAAAAAACTTTACGTTTCTTAATCAATCGATGTATTTAGTATAGCAGGTTGTGCTATGTCCGTCAACCCCTGAAAGATGAGTGATTATACTCAACTAGTAAGAGGGGTCTTCCGAACTGAGATCAGTATAGCACGTTTCTACCTCCCAGTGCGTCCAATCGACCTCTCTTTTTGCGATCATTTGTTCCAGTTCCTCAACTGTCATACACACTCTGACTGGTTTGCTAGTCTCCTTATCATAGATATGGAACATTTGTGTATCAATCATTACTTTTTTTAATTCGGACAATAAAAAAGGGACCTTCTGTTATGTGGCAGAGGTCCCTTTAAGGGGCGACGATATGTCTTTATTTATTTAATTTGTAGGTGCCATGACAGGAGTCATGATACCGCCATCACCTCCACCATTGTCATCATCAGATTCTTTGATAAGATATAATAAAAAATTTGCTACCATGAATCCAACTACTAATGCTAGAAAGTTACTAGTGTCCATTTACCATACTCCAGGAATAATCTGTCCAGTTGTAGCGTAAGTTCCAACAGCAATGATAAAACCAAGCATCGCCAGACGTGAGTTGAGGATCTCTGCCTCAGGTGTGAATCCGAATTTCATTTGTTTTGCTCCTGTGTTTTGTTTTTGATAATAATTCTGCCTTTACCTGTTAGATATTCGATTTGGAATACTAACTCATCATCATGCCCCCAGCAGAGTTCTTCGTATAGGGCATTCAGTTTCTCCATGTCTTCATAGAGTTGATTAGGATTTGACATCTTCCTCTTTGACTTCCCATGACCCGCCAACACCACCTTCCATATTGACAACAATGTCTTGTGTCTTTGAATGATGAGGTTCGTGTGGTCTGTCCATGGGTTGAGATGGTTCAAATGGAGTGCGTGAAAGATTTTTAATAACTATAAACGCATCCTTATTATATTTGCGAGTACCGTAAGGGGTTGCCCACTTTTTATTGTACTCCTCACCTTGGTGGATACCAGAAACTACTGTACCACCGATCTCGATTACGATGTTATCATGTCTTACATCCCAACCAAGGGTTGCAATCTGATTCCAAAGATCATCTTGTGTAAATTCCATCAATAAAGACTCTCTTCCTGTTCGGTCAAAACTACGCAATCACTAGTAGGATAGGATACACATGTCAGAATAAATCCTTCTTCCATTTGATCATCATCCAAGAACGATTGATCGCTTTGATCGACAGAACCACTCTCAAGTTTACCAGCACAAGATGAACAAGCACCAGCACGGCATGAGTAGTTCATATCAACGCCTGCTTCTTCAGCAGCGTCGAGGATGTACTGATCGTCTTCGCATGGGAAGGACGTTTCAGTTCCATCAGGTGCCTTAGTTGTGATAGTAAATGCCATTAGTATGTTTCAGAAAGTTGTTCTACAGAATATGCCAGTGCTACTAGGAACACGACACTTACCATTGTAAAGAATGATGCCGCCATTGTCAAGCTACTCCAAAAAAGAAGTTGCCTGTGATGGCATATGACAGGAAACCAGCAATAATACCAAGCATTGCCCAGCGACCATTTGCTTTTTCAGCACGGTCTGCATGAGTCTCATACCCATAACGCTCTGCTTCTGTGGGATCTACATACATGCGTGGTTCTGTTGCCCACATGTTTGTGCGTCCACCATCTTCTGTTGTTACGGTCATGATACGTTTCGTAATGAATCTTTACATAGTATATAGTAATAGTTAAGATCTGTCAAGCCCCAACCACAGCATAAATAAATATGGATCCTAAATGAGAGTGATATGAAAAAGTTATTACCACTCGCAATGCTACTGATGACCGCTACTGCAGCGAATGCTGGCGGACTTGTATCAAAACAATCTTCTAGTGTTCAACTGACTGTTGAAGCTGCTAGATCAACTGCTGTAAGAGTAGGAAATTCTTATAGTATTTCAGGTAGTGGTATTAATACTACTGATGGCACTACGACAGGAACTATTTCTGCTGGCACCATTACTAGTGGCATCTATTCTCCTGGAACTATCTCAGCAACTCAGGCAACTGATGGAAATGCTTTCACATATAGCACCTCGTTTACTCAAGGTGATGCAATCCCAACTGCTGCTCCTACTGTAGGAGATGTTCCTAACTTCAGTAATGTAACTTCTTACACTGCTGGTAGTGCTGGAAGTCTAGCAGGTACTGTAGCAACTTCAGGTGCTCTAACTGTAACCGCTGGTGGTCCTGGTACTACTGCAACTGGACAATTTGTTTCTGAGATCACTGTCATTGACTAAGGAGATAGGTAATGAATACTATGATTCGTTGGTCTGTGATGTCTGTGGTGGGTGCTTGTGTCACACTTGCTCCTGCCCTGGCGGTCCCCGTGGTCCCAAACTTCACACAGGGAAGTATGACGAGCAGGACAGAGACCACTCAGAAGATAACTGAGACAATAAATTCAATGGATTATAACACAGGGTATCAGTATTCTGCTACTGGCACTGGTGTATCAGCATCTGGTACTTTATCACCACAACCAGGTGCTACTAATGTAACTATTAATGGAGTGACTTCATCATGGACTGGAGTAACAAGCAAACCCCAATTCACACAAACAGTACCAGGAGCAGCGTTTCAGTTCACAGAAACTTATCGCGGACCTGGTTTAAGCAATCAAACGATTATTCAAAGAGTAACCGAGGTCGAAAGCGCAACAGATACTACAAGTATCTTCTCCCAATAACATTAATATTTGCTAATCCTTCTTATGCTGAAACTGTTGGTGGTGTCTCTGCTACTGCTAATCCTGTGGCTAATAGTTCAGGCTCCGTTACAAACCAAGCTATACAAGTCCTTCAGGGACCATATATTACAAACACATACGGAGGTGGTATACAATGTCAGGGTCCCACTCGCAACTTTACCCCCTATGTAACAGGAAGTGTCTCTGCTTCTAAACCATACGAACCTTTCTACGATGACCCAGTATATGATGTCACTGATAACTTTGGGGACTTCGATGATGATGGGAAACCTATTGGTGATGGAAGATTAGATAATCCTGGTGATGTTTTGTTCACTAAAAAAACTAGAACAGGACAAAAAGATAACTATAGTCTAGGTCTAGGGTTCTCTATGACATGGAGTACACCTACAGATAAGAAATTACAAGATCTTTGTAAGGAAGCAGCATCTTCTAACATTGAGATGATGCAACAAATAACTGCCAATAAAAGATTGGACTTTGAGATTGCAAGACTTAAGAATTGTGGTGAGTTAAAGTTAAAAGGAATTCAATTCCATCCCAAGAGTCCTTACTATAAAGTATGTGCTGATGTGTTGGTAAACAATCCTCCAGGACATAGACATCCACACTATCATAACATCCCTAGCGTTTCTTCTTCCTCCTCGGAAAGACAGAACGAATCTCCTTCACAGCATGATTCATCTGACGCTGCTCTGCTAGGCGCTCCCCTACAGACAAAATAGGAGGTTTCTTACCACGTAAAGTAGAAATCTTTTTCATAACTTTCTTGACCGTTGGTTTGACTGCTTTCAATAGTATGTCTGCCAGCGGTTTTGCTAATAGTGCTGATGATGTAGCGATGACAGCAATACCACCTACCTGCATTACCTGTCCACCACTAGGTAGACCAGCAAGAATTTGTGTAGGTAAAGGAACTGGATCTGTTAGTTGAACACATGTATTATCGATGAGTTTGTATCCAGTAACTATCTTTCTAAATCCTTCTACATATGTTCCAGCAGGTTCTTGTGCCTGCTGTACTTTAGTAGGACATTCAACATTAGCAGTAGATGGTGGAGGTGATGGTGTGTCTGTTTTTGTTTCTGGTGGTGTAGGTTTATCTGGTGTTCTGTTATCCACCTGAGGTGGACCAGTCATAATCATCTGGTTTGGTTCAAAAGAAAGAGGATTAAAATTGGGAACACCAGAATCGCAATACGTAACCAAACCATTGGTATCATCCTCTCTTAATTGATTATTTTTAGCACTATTAGTTTCAGTCGCCTCAACACATCCTGGTATATTAACCACAGGCACACCAATATTCACAACTACTGGAGCTGCTATTGGTAAGGAGGTTGAAGTGTTATTAAAGTCATAGGTGGGTATAGTATTAATCTGAATATCTTTAATACTAATATCTCCACCTGTAATAATAGGTATCTCAGGCATCAGTCTTCAAACATTTTAAAAATTCCTGTCCAAATAGAATGAAAGAATACATATAAGAAAAATGTTTCTGTCGCTTCTTTCTTCTGTTGCTTCTTATAAGTCGTCTGAGCCATAATGTTTCCTCAATACTTAACTATTTAACAATCATTAAACACGCTTCCAACTTGAGAACCAAGTGATGATCCTGCTTTCTGTCCTAGGAGCAATGCCCATCCACCTGCCAACCAACCCACGTAGGGGATGCTAGCAAGGGCAGGAACAGCAACTCCAGCAGCAATAGCACTACCTGCCATTGCACCTTGTGAACGTGCTCCAGCGTCCGCCACGATGCACTCGATTTCTTTCGCAGACTTTCCCTGCTCGTCAGTTGCACCTCCTAGATTCCTGGTGCCTTCACGGGTATATTGATCACGGCGGTACTCATTTCTAATTTCAGATCCGCCACCAAACAATCCTCTCCTCTCTTTGTCAACATCTAAAGACCTTTCAGACTCCAAAATCTTAGGATCGTCAGCACGGAATTCAATCTCATAACCATCCTTACCTGCCTTAATCCTGTAAGAAGAATAAGGACCACGGGGGATGTGAAATGTAGGAGGTTGGAGCACAGGTTCAGGTTCCTGCCTGAAAACATATCCAAGCAGACCTATATGTGCTACAACAAATACTCCGCCAACTGAAGCGGCGACGATCTTAAGTTTATTCATGGTTAGAATGGCATAGAGGGACCAGTTACTTCAGGCATCTTAGGCATAGCAGCATTTACCATTCCTGGTAGTGCTTCTGTGATTGCTTCGGTGATAGCAGCAGTTGCTTTCTCCCTAGCACCTTCGATTAATGTATCCTTTTGAACGTAAAGATAAGCACCACCCCCTAAGACAGATAAAGAAACTAGACCAGACAATAAAGCAACTACATTAATCAATTTTTGCATCTTTCTTCTCCAATGTAGGTGCTTCCTTTGATTCATCCTTCTTCTTAGAAGGCATGACACCAAATGTAGCTAATGTTCCAGTAAAAACACTGGCAATAAAAGTTGGATCGATATTTTTTTGAGGAACACCAGGAACAGTTACATAATTAAGGGTCAGAATTGCTGCTGACCATCCAAGAATAATAACTCGGACGAGAGTTGATACACCCTCATCCGCCCACTCAAATTTGTTTTCCTTTTTGGCTTCCTCTTTCTTCTTTGGATTTGATTCCATGAATAAAGAAATAAGGCATCTCTATTTATCACTCAGCAGGTGCTTCTTCTTGTGCTGCTTGATATGCTGCTACAACTTCTTCAGTCCAAGTAGCAGCAGCGATGGCAGCAACTCTAGGATCTTCGTTGCTTACATCATCACCAGGATTAATTACATGACGATGGAAAGAAGAAGCAACTTCTGTCCACTTAGTACCTTCATTATTATCTTTAAGAATCTGATCTCTTCTTCTTACTTGAATGGATCCGTTGAGTAGAACTTCAATTTTATCTACTACTGATTTTTCTTGTAATGCCATTAGGATTGTTCTCCAAACTAAACAGGTTTAGGCGTAAGTATTTATGAGTCAGTGTGATAAGAGAACTCTACACGATAATTACAGTTTGAATTTGGTACTGTTGTTATATTTAGGTTAGACCAACTCGCATTATCTCTTGTGGCAAGACCTGCATAAAAAGAAGTACTACCATTTTTGAATTCAGATGCGATATTGACAGCACCATCAGGTATATTAATATTATTCATAGATGGAGAACCACCAGATCCAGTAGTATCATTTATTGTGAATGGGAGACCAGTAATTAACCACAACCCAACCCCACCAGTACGTGCAGTACATTGTATCGAACAAGATACATTAACAAGTCTACCTATTTTAGTGTAATTTCCAATCGGGGCGGGACTATAGGTACATGTTGGCGCAGTGGTGGAGGCACCAAAAGCGGGAGTCCAAGTGCCCTCCTCATAATCGTCTAATACCTCACTGGTCATTCCAGCAGCGTTGGCATTAGCAGAGAAGTCAATACCAGTTCCTGCTGTTGAGAATTTTAGGTTACCATTAGAAATTTGAACTTCACCATCAGAAGTTATACGAAGTCTTTCTTCTGCAGCACCCGTCCCTTCTGTATAGAAAGTAAAAAACGAACTTCCATACAGAGATTGTAAACGGCATTCTCTATCTGTAACTCCACCTAAAATTCTTACTCCGCCAAAATTACCTGTAGCAGCATTGTCAAATTCACCTATAATTCCACCGCTCGTATGGTTACTCTCTGTAACGAATAAAGCATCACCAGTGTGAGATTGTTTGCCCACAAGCAACCGACCACTTGAATCTATACGAAGTCTTTCTGTTGATGTTGATGTTCCACTATTTGTCTTAAATACCAGCGCGGAGGGAACATTATTAGCAGAAGGAGTTCCATCAACCTCTGTAACAATAGAAGCACCTTCTATTAGTTCTGTTGTGCCATCATGACCTTGGAAAGAAATAGTTCCAAGAATATCATTATCTTGAACTATTGCTTCTCTGCCTTTTGCAAGAATAAAGTTAGGTCCACTGGCACCCGTACCATCTCTAAAGATAGATAAAGCACTGTCATAATAAGTATCTCCCTGAATCTGGAAAACAGGAGGAGCATTGTTATCATTAAAAAATCCAAATTTTGCAGAAGTTAATCCTTGTAAAACTCTTCCACTTGAATCTATAGTAAGTCTTTCTAAATTATTTGTAAATATTGAAAGATCATTTATACTAGTACTATTTGCTATACGAGGACTAAATCCTGAACTAGCATCAAAATAAATAGTACCAGATTCTTGTATGGATATATTTCCACCAACATTAAGTTTTTGTGTTGTATTACCAGTTCCGATGCTAACATTATTACCAGTCCAAATTAGATTATTGCTATCATTAATCTCTAAACTATTGCTACCCTCAACTAATCTATCAGCAGGAGTAATACCCAGTCCAATCCACTTAGCACCATCCCATTTGTATGTGATAGATCCTTCTGTAAAAGTATCATTTACACTAGGACTTGCTGGAAATACAATTGCCATTTGATTTTAGATTAGAGATACCCTGATGTATTTATTACTTAGCGTTAGCTGTTTGGAATGGCGACTCAGCAAATGCTGCGAAGATGTATGTTGTTCCATCTTGATTCTGATGAGCATCACCATCTCTCAATTTAAATCCATTAGATAAGAAATCCATTCCAGTTTCAGTTGATTCAT
>Ga0208792_1000296_pt1 | contig 20331 bp, 35 predicted proteins | sample 14_taG_FD_184087 | JGI IMG/M metagenome (GOLD analysis project Ga0208792, IMG submission 184087) | Marine viral communities from the Subarctic Pacific Ocean - 14_ETSP_OMZ_AT15311 metaG (SPAdes) (version 2) | ecosystem: Environmental > Aquatic > Marine > Oceanic | place: Pacific Ocean | collected...
GGGATTATCTTTAACTGAGTCTATTATGACAGGCACTATGGTTATACCTAACGTTACAGGAGGTATGCAAGATCAATGTAGGTTTGTTGATAAAGAAGGTAAATGGATTGATTTTGATTCTGACTTTCCTTCTAATCATAGAGGTACTTATAAAGAATGTGGCGTATGGGCAGAACCAGTATTTCCTTCTAACATTTCTTTAGCAGGATCACCTGGTACTCCTTACATTTTTGACGATAGATGTGACCCTAACGATGTAGCAGCAGCTTTAGAGTATGTATATAAGTTACCAAAAGAACAAAGAGAAGCAAATGGTTTAGCAGGAAGAGACTGGTTACTATCAGAAGAAGCTCAAATGACATCAGACAGAATGTGTACTAATGTTATAGAAGCAATAGAAGAAACTTTTATTAAGTTTAAACCAAGAGCTAGGTTTGATGTCTTCAAAGCTGATAAACCTTCATCAATAAAAGTTACACACGCATTAACAGGATATTAATATGAAACCAACAATAGTTATAAGCAGTCCAGTAGATACTTACTCTGGTTACGGAGCTAGATCAAGAGATTTTATTAGAGCAGTTATTAAACTAGATAAATATGACGTCAAACTTCTATCTCAAAGATGGGGTAACACTCGATTTGGATATTTAGAAGACCATAACGTAGATGATCTAACTGCATTAATCGTTCCTAAACTCGATGCTAAACCTAATATATGGGTACAGATTACTGTCCCTAATGAATTTCAGGCAGTAGGAGATTATAATATAGGAGTTACAGCAGGAATAGAAACTAATCTATGTGATCAATCTTGGATTAGAGGTGTTAATAATATGGACTTAACTTTAACCTCTTCTCAACATAGTAAGACAGTATTTGAACAAACTAAATGGGAAATAAAAAACAACACTACTAATCAAGTTGAAAAACTAGAACTTACCAAACCAGTAGAGGTATTATTTGAAGGAGTAGATTTATCTAAATACTTCGTTACGAAATCAAATATAGATTTATCTTCTATAAAAGAGTCATTCTGTTATCTAGTAGTTGGTCACTGGCTTCAAGGTAGTTTAGGTCATGATAGAAAGAATATAGGGTATACTATAAAGACATTCTTAGAGACATTTAAAAATAAAACTAATGCTCCTGCTTTAATACTTAAAACCTCTCATGCTACTACTAGTATAATAGACAGAGAGCAGTTACTTACTAAGATTGATAGCATAAAAAGATCAGTAAAAGGTAAGTTACCTAGCATTTATATAGTACATGGTGACATGACTGATGAAGAGATCAACTGGTTATATAATCATCCTAAAGTTAAAGCAATGGTTACTCATACTAGAGGAGAAGGATTCGGTAGACCGTTGTTAGAGTTTAGTATGACAGGTAAGCCTATAATTGCAACAGGCTGGTCAGGTCATATAGATTTTTTAAACCCATCACTATGTTCTTTGATAAGTGGTTCGTTACAAGATTTAGATCAATCATCAGTAGTTAAAAATGTTCTACTTAAAGAAAGTAAATGGTTTAAGCCAGATGACTTTGAGGTATCTAAAACATATAAATTAATATATAAACACTATAAAAAATATTTAACACCAGCTAAAAAACTTAAACATGAGAATAAAAGTAAGTTTAGTTTTGATGCAATGGTAGATAGTTTAAAGTTACTGCTTGATAAGTACGTTACTAATATAAAAGTTCAACCTAAACTATCTAAATTATCACTTCCTAAATTAAAAAAAGTATGAAACTAAATCAAGATCAATTAGTAGAAGGACCATTCGGCAGTAACGCATGTTATGAACAGTCGTTCGAACAAGAAGGAAAAGAAATAAAAACATGGCTATGCTTTGGGAGTGGGTTTACAACCTCTACTCTTATGACTGAAGGTTCTAAAATAGTTCAAGACCTTCTAGAAACATCCCCAGAACTTTATAAAGACTTATTGCATATAGATAAAGATAAAAGAGTATGGGCACCAGCTACAATAACTTTACCAGAGAAAGGTATGGTCTTTTTAGACGGTACTGATACTGTAAAATGGAAATGGGCTTCTGTAAGGTCAGTTCCTATTACTCAAGAAGAGCGAAAAACAAAAAACTTTCCATCTGACCAAACTCATAAGATGGATATGAAAAACATTAAACATTACGAGCAAAATGACTTTATGACTGCTCTAGAAAATATCGATTTTTATAAACTATGACAAGAATAACTCTACTGCTGCTACTATTTACTTCTCTTATTAATGCACAAATGGCTGATACTTATGACCTTAAAGCATACGATAAAGATGACGGAGTACATGTTTACTTTAAAAATAATAACTCTGATGGTTTTTATCTAGACGGTAAGTTTATGTACTCGTACGGTAAGATAATACTATCCACAGAAGAATTTTTAGCTATGCTAGAACAAGCTGCAAAACTTATAAGAAAGTCTTCAGGGTTTGTCGATAATAGTTCTTATACTTTGGAGAAGTTTGATTTTGCCGACGATGAAGTATACTTAGGAGTAAAAGAAAAGGTAGGTACTTTAACTAAAAGTAAATTAAAAGAGCTAAGAAATAGATATGAAGATTAGTTATGCTATTACTGTCTGTAATGAATTTGTAGAGATACAAAAACTTGTTAACTTTATCAGAACAAATAAAAGACAACAAGACGAGATTGTTATACTCTTCGATCAAAAGAATGGCACTCCAGAGATAGCTTCTTGGTTAACTAAACAAAATAAATATCCTAACGTACAATTTTGGAGAGGTTTAGACTTCAATGGTCATTTTGCTAACTGGAAAAACAAACTAACAGAATACTGTTCCGGTGATTATATATTTCAAATAGATGCTGATGAAATGCCTCATGATATCTTTATAGAAAAGTTACCTGAGATATTAGAAAATAACCCAGACAACGAGGTGTACTTAGTTCCTAGAGTCAATACAGTCTCAGGATTAACTCAAGAACATATCACAAAATGGAGATGGAATGTAGATGCTGAAGATAGAATTAACTGGCCAGATTATCAGTGGCGTATTTGGAAAAATAAACCAGAGATTAGATGGAAGAATAAAGTTCATGAAGTATTAGAAGGGTATGAAAGCTATGCACCTTTACCTGCTTTACCAGAATTAGCTTTATACCATCCTAAGACAATAGATAAACAAGTAAAACAGAACGAATATTATAGCAAATTAGTATGAAGATAGGAATAATAGGAGTAGGAGTTGTTGGCTCAGCTATCAAAGAAGGCTTTGAAAGATTAAATCATGAAGTATTAGTTCACGATATTAAATTAAATACAGATATAAAAGATGTATTAAGTGCAGAGTTAATTTATATATGCTTACCTACTAACTCTAAAGAAGATGGATCATGTAATGTAGACACAATTATAGATACTTTAGATAGATTATCAGATCATAGTTATCAAGGTATCGTAGCTGTTAAATCTACTATAGTTCCTGGAACTTATAGCACATTAACTAAAGTATTTAATAAACAACGATTATGTTTAGTACCAGAGTTTTTAAGAGAAAAACATGCAATAGAAGATTTTATATCGAACCATAATGTATTAGTAATAGGTTCTGAATATAAAGAAGCTATCGATTTAGTTATCGAATCTCATGGTCACTACCCTAAAGAAGTTAAAGTTGTTACCCCTTATGAATGTGAGTTCGTAAAATACTTCTCTAATTCGTTTAAAGCTTATAAAACTGTCTTTGCTAATTCATTTGGTAAGTTATGTGATAAACATAACGTAGATTATAATAAAGTTCTAGACGTATATAAAGCTGAATCAGTACCAGAGACATCTTATTTAAGATACTTTAACGAAGGTTTTGGAGGAATGTGTTTACCTAAAGATGTAAATGCTATTAATAAATTAACAAAAGATACTGATATAGGTACTTTTGACTTTATACTAAATGAAAATAAAAAATTTTTTTAACTATGACAGTAGGAATAATAGGTAATGGATTTGTAGGAGAAGCACAAGCATTTGCTTTCTCTTTATCTAATAAGGTATTGATTTATGATATCGATCCAAAGAAAAGTTTTAATACGTTAGAAGAAGTTCATACAGCTGACTTTATATTTGTATGTGTTCCTACTCCTATGTTTGAAGACGGACAACAAGACACTCAGTACATTCAAAATGTATTTAATTATGCTAAACAAGGACCAGTCTATATAATAAAATCAACTGTTTCTCCTGGTACTACAGAGTCTCTAAGAGAGAAATATCCTACTCTTAATATAGTATTTAGTCCTGAGTTTTTAACTGAGAGAATAGCTAAACTAGATATGATGATGCAAGCTAGAATTATCTTTGGAGGACCAAAAGAACTAACAGAAAGAGTTCAGAAACTATATGAAGGTAGGTTTATGAATAGACATTTTATTCACACAGATTCAACTACAGCTGAATTTATTAAGTATATGAATAATTGTTTCTTTGCTACCAAAGTATCACTCTTAAATGAATATAAGAGATTAGGAGACCATCTAGGAGTAGATTGGCAAACAGCTATGCATGGATTCGCTGCTGATGGAAGAGTAGGAGATAGTCATATGCAAGTACCAGGACCTGATGGTAAATTAGGCTTCGGTGGAGCTTGCTTTCCTAAGGATATCAATGCATTAATTACTCTCGCTAAAGGTTACAATATTAACATGAACGTACTAGAAGCAGCTTGGGCTACAAACTTAGAAGTAAGACCAGAAGCTGATTGGAATAACATAGGCAGTAGAGCTGTAAGTAAAAAATAAAATATTATGACAGGAAAAAAAATATTAGTAACAGGAGGAGCAGGAGCAATAGGGTTTAATCTAATACAAAAGCTACTTGAACTAGGTAATAAAGTTACAAGTTGGGATAACTATTCAGCTGGTACCACAGAAAATCACATACAAGGTGCAACTTATATTAATAGACATACTAAAGAAGCTTATTCTTTAGATGATAGTTATGATCTAGTTTACCATTTAGGAGAGTATTCTAAAGTAGTTCCATCTTTCGATGAGATAGAGAATGCTTTCGATTATAATATATTAGGAAGTTTTAACCTGATTAACAGATGCAAGGAGTTAAATATTCCTATAGTATATGCTGGTTCGTCTACTAGATTAGCTGAACCAGGAGAGTTACATTCTCCATATGCTTTCTTTAAATCAACAGTAGCTAAATTAATAGAAGGTTATAGTGATTGGTATGGACTTAAGTTTAACATATGTTACTTCTATAATGTATTTGGTCCTGGAACTAATCTATGGGCTAACGAATGGCAATCAGTAATTAACATTTTTAAAAAGCAGAGAGAAGAAGAGATTCCTTTGACTATAACTGGTGATGGTACTCAAAAGAGAGACTTTACACATGTTAACGATATAATACAAGGGTTAATATTAGCTGGAACTAATATAAACAATGAACAGTACCAATTAGGAACAGGAAAAGAGTATAGTATATTAGAAATAGCAGCAGCCTTTGACCATCCTTTCGAATTTATTCCACCTCGTCCAGGAGATAGAAAAAATGGATTAGCTAATATAAAACATACATCTGAAAGCTTAGGATATAAACCTACTGTTAACGTTATAGATTATATCAAAAGCTTATGAAAATATGCTATGTAACTGAAATGCCTTTTGTAGGAAAGATTCCAAGGAATACTCCTATGATGAGAACAGAACAGGCTTGGCCTTGTACTTTACAAGCTGATTGTTTTCCTTTCGTTCATACTCCATCTGACAAATATGATTTAGCTTTAGTAGTTATACCTAAAAAGAACATTGATCAGTGGATAGCTAACAATACCTTTGAAAAGATTAGAACATATGCTAGCAAAGTAGCTATAATGCAAGAAGGTCCACATTGGTGCTTTCAAGATTATGCTTTACATCAACAAATATGGTACTACAATACAATAAGAGAGGCAGATATACTCTACACTCATAATAAAGCCGATAAAGAATACTATGAAGGTTTAACAGAGCATCCAGATGTTAGACTTCTTCCTACTTTAATGATAGAAGATACTATAAAAGATCTTCCAGAAGAGAACAGAGAAGGAATAATGATAGGGGGTAACTTTGTAAGTTGGTACGGAGGTTTTGATTCGTTCACAGCAGCTTCTTATCTAGATGAAAAAATATATTCTCCTAGCATGGGTAGAAAGCAAGCAGGAGAGGAACAGTTAGGTATAACTCAACTGCCATACATGAATTGGAATGAATGGATAAGAGAACTAAATAAAGTTAAGTACGGTATTCATTTAATGCGTACTCAAGCAGCTGGTACGTTTGCTCTTAACTGTGCTTACTTAGGCATTCCATGCGTTGGTTATAAAGGTTTAGATACTCAAGAAATATGTCACCCAGAACTCTCTATTGAGTTTGGAGACATAAAAAAAGCTAAAGAATTACTTGCAGAGCTGAAAAATAATTCGTACTTTTATTATAAGGTTTCAGTTCAAGCTAAAGATAACTATAAAAAATACTATCATGAAGATCAGTTTAATACAACCTGGAAGAAACAATTTAAAGTATCTTAAATGGTCATACGATTCTATTAGAAAGAATCAAGGTGAACACGATGTAGAGATTTGTGTTGCTGATGATGCTTCTACTGACGGTACTTGGGACTGGTGCTTAGAGATGATGGATAAAGATCCTCTCTTCAAAGCTCATCGTAATGAAGGACCAGATAGATTAGGTCATACTATATTATACGATACATTAATCAATGAAGTAGCTACTAAAGAAATAGCTATGATTTATCATGCTGATATGTACCTATGTCCTGGAGCTTTAGATGCTATAGAAAGAGAAATAGAAGAAGGAGTAATAGTGTCGTTAACTAGAATAGAACCTCCTTTACATCCAGACGGACCAGAAAAAGTTTTACTTAACTGTGGAGTAGAACCAGAAGAGTTTAAAGAAGAAGTAGTATTAGATTGGGTAAGTAAGTACAGCGATACTGATAAATTAACTGAAGGTATATTTGCTCCATGGGCTTTCTATGTTAAAGAGTTTCAAGCAATAGGAGGACATGATCCACTATATGCTCCTCAATCAAAAGAAGATTCAGATATATTTAATAGATTTCTTTTAAACGGTATAAAATTTAAACAAGTATGGGATGGTTTTGTTTATCATATGACTTGTAGAGGTAGTAGAAGAAATGTAAAAGATAAAGCAAAGAATATTTACGAAGATAGTCCTGAATGGTTAGCACAGAATCAGAGGTCAACTAGAAACTTTATACGTAAATGGGGTCACTTTGTTAAGCATGATACTTTAATGAAACCTGTAGTGCCTAATAAATACAATGTAGGATTCTGGGTACATAATTGCAACCAAACTTTACTTCATGCTTTAGAACCATGGTGTGATTTCATTAATGTATTTGAAATACCTGATAAAGAAGTAAAAGATTATATAGAGAAAGAGCAACCTAATACCATTATACCTCTTGCTGATAAAATAAATACTTATAAAAAAGTAGATGTTTTTGTAAAAATAGATAGTAAAACATTTACTAATGATGATTTTAATATTATTCAACAGTTATCTGAAATACTAGACGATAGTGGTGCTGTAGGAGCATTTGAATTAGGTAATCTATTTATTAATATAAAAGAGTATAAAACTTATACAGAAAAACTTATTAACTTATGAAAAAATATATAATCGAATTTACTTACCTAGATGGTGAAACAGAAGAGTTAGAATTTACTACTGATAGAGGATATGATTGGACTATTGAACAGTTCTCTAGAAATAGAAGTGTAACTAAACATAAATTAATATCAGAATCTTCTGCTTCTTCTAAGAAAATGCTATTTGACTAACTATTTATAACTATATATGAACATCAAGAATCTTATACAAAACGTAACAGAGGCAGCTAAAGTTAATTTTGCTGGTCATAAATTTCTACTTAAAGTAGATACTAATGAAGATCCTCAAAAGAAAGGAGTTAAGGTACAATTTATTCCTACTCAGTTCGGAACTCTATCTCCTACAGAGCAAAATGATATCGCTATAGAGCTAGAAGCTAGATTAGAACAAGGCTTAGGAGAATATGAACTAAGAGTAGAAAGAGATAGAAACTTGAAAGATAAATCTATTATCGGGTTCTTTATTTATATAGAATACTTCGATAAAATTATTAGAAAAGCCTTATCAGGTCAAAATCCAAACGCTCAAGCAGACGAACCTCAACCAGAGATATAGTCTATGGCAGTACATCCTGACAAAAAAGTAAGAGAAGTCTTATTCTCTATGTTTCCGTTATCATACCGTATAAAGAAGGTTCCTGTTTCAACTGATGTTATGGACAGAAGATTATTTATAGACTCAATTAAAACTTTACTAGAACTAGAAGATAGAAGAGACTTTATGCTTGAAGAGATAGGCATAGATATAACTTCTTATGAAGATATGTTCTTTAGAGTTATAGAAAACCTATTCAAGATAGCTTTCAGCGTAAGTCAAACAGCTTTAATTCAGGACTATATTTATGCTCTTAAACCTGACAAAGAATGGGATGGGTATGTTAATATAAAATTAGACGGTAAAGAAGAGCAATTAGTAGATATAAAGACACCAGAAAAACTTTGGATGCTCTTACAAAAAGTTAAATAATTACTGTAAATAAGTTGCCTCCCCGAGATAATATTCGTATATTTATGTATTGTTTAATTAAAAAGGTTATATTATATGCAAAAATTAGAAATGACTACTTGTCCTTCTTGTTCTGAGGATGTACTTCCGGTACTAAGAAAAGAACTAGGCTTCCATGTATGTGTTAAATGTTCAACTGTAAAACCTAAGGTAGGAGTAACTACTGTAGAAGGTAAAGGTGATCATACTTATAATGATATTATAATTATGGAACAAGATACTTACATATCTATTAAAAAGAAAGAAGCAGAACTAGCTGGTAAATCAGTTCATATCGAAATGTTAGATTTAGATAAAGACGAAACAGCAGTATCTCAATCAGTCAAAGAAGAGGTTGAAAAAGCTTTAAGTGAAGACTATAAACATGAAGATGTTGATATGTTTGATCCTAACAAAGAAATGGAAGGTATCGAAGGTATAGACTACTAATGGGTAAACCAGCTAAAATATTATCTAAGGAAGATCTAGAAAGAGCTATGAAAATGTCTCGTTCTAACTTTGCTGCAGCTAGATATCTTCATGTATCTTATAATCATTATAAAAAGTACGCTAAGTTATATAAGAACGAAGAAGGTATTACTTTTTTAGAAGCTCATAAGAATCAAGAAGGTAAAGGTATTCCTAAATTTGCTTTAAAAGGTAGTTCTAAAATACCTCTAATGGATTTATTAGAAGGTAGAGTTCCTATCGAACATTTTAATGCTAGAGAGATTAAAGAACGAATTATCTTTGAAGGATTAATAGAAGAGAAATGTAGGATGTGCGGAATGGCTGAAAGAAGAGTGACTGATTTAAAAGTTCCTCTTATTCTTAACTTTAAAGATGGTAATAAGAAAAACTGGCACTTAGATAATATAGAGTTCCTATGCTATAATCATTCTTTTCTGTATGGAGTAGCTCCTATACAAGAGAAAGAAGCAGAGGCAATGGAAGATTACGTTAAAACCAAAGAAGATGAACCTGATTGGGAGATGGATGATCATCATATAGAGCATTTAAAGGAATTAGGCTTGTACGATAATGACGAAGAAGAAGATTATATCTCCAGACTTTAACTATTTATAGTATATGGCTAAACAACCTAAAGGTAAATTTTCTACTTGGAAAAAGAGAAAGCCGCTAGAAAGACAAGTAGCGGATAAGTTAGTTAAGACTCATGAACGTAATGAGAAACTAAAAGAAAAAAATATAAACACATCATTCTTAGATTTATTTTAAAATTATTATTATGAAAAAAATAGATAATATTGAATTCGTACTGGGCTTTGCTTTTGTTTTATTTGTTCTAATGCTATCATCTTTTGGTTATATGATGCATCAGAACTATGTTATAGCTAATGAGATGGAGATAGCTGAAATAGCTCCTCTTCCTGAACCTATAATAGAAGCTCCAGTTAACATTAAGGTATATAATCTAGATACTTTCCTATACGATATGGCTGAAAGAGAGTCAAGTAACAGATATGATATAGTTAATCAATATGGTTATATGGGTGCTTACCAATTTGGTTCTAGTACTTTAAAAAACTTAGGTTACAATGTATCTAAAAAAGAGTTCTTAAGTAATCCAGCTTTACAAGAAGAAGCTATGATTAAACTTTTGAAAGCTAACAAACATACTTTAAGAAGACAGATAAAAAAGTACGATGGAAAGTTGGTGAACGGAGTATTAGTTACTGAGTCAGGTTTATTAGCAGCAGCACATTTAGTTGGAGCTGGTACTGTTCGTAAATGGGTAAGAAATGGTAAGAAATATACTGATGGAAATGGTGTAGACTTAACAAGTTACTTAGTAAAATTTAATGGATATTATTTGGATATCTGATATTAAATTCGTACATTTAGATTAATAAAGGTTATGGAAAAAATAGTATTCAGCGATACTCTTACTGTGTGGAAAACTTCTTTTGATTTATCTAATAAGAAGACTATATTAGATGAAAGCTTTAAATTTATAGAAGATAATCCTAATGTAAATCCTACTAAGGACTTATATACTTATTTTATCGATCCTAAGTGGAAGGTAGAAGAGTATCTAAACTTTGAACCTTCGAATGGAATAGAAGCTGTAATGCTGGCAGGAATTAAATCTACTTTATGTTTAGTAGATAAAGCTTATGATATAATTCAAACTAACATATGGATCAATAGAGTTAAGAAAACTAATCCTATTCAGCCATCTTATATCAATAAGTTTATTTACCATAATCATGTAGATACTAATGCTGGTGATGGCTTACCGGCTCCTTTATATACGTTTGTATCTTATATTCAGATGCCTGATGTAGTTAAAGAACAAGAAGGTAAGTTACTTTTTAAAGATATAGATGATAAAGTATACTCTCTTCTTCCAGCAGAGGGTGATACTATAATTTTTAACGGGTTTGTACCTCATGCTGTTAATCTTGCAAAGGATAGTAATGTAGATAGAATAGTAATAGCAGGTAGTATTGGAATAGAAAAAACTAAATTAATATAATATGAGTGGAGAAAAAACAGGTGATTTAGAGAAAATGGTATATGACTTTCCTACTGAGGGAGTATTGGAAGTCATGATCAAAGGTAAATGGTACAGAGTAACTTCTAGAGAATTTAGATCATTCGATAGTGATAGGAGGTATAGCGTTCCAGTACAGCAACCAGGTATAGGTATGCCTGATGTAGAGAACTTAGAGTTTATTACTGTAGACTATACTGGTCCTCTATATATGTACGGTACTAATAAAGAAGTATATAAGACTTTTAATCAAAAGATGGTTACTAGTCCTTACTACGAAAGTAGATTAATGGAATCTCAAAGCAGAAAATAATATGACAAACTTACATTTCGAGAACTTAGAAGAGTTCACAACATTATTTAGAGAAAAAAATAAAGAAGTATCTGATGCAATTCGAATAGGAGTAGAGAATGCTATGATGAATAGAAAGAAGACTGCTGAACTATTTCAATTAACCTTTGCTGATGCTGATGATGCTTATGAGATTACTCTTCCAGAAGCTATATGGGAGACAGCTTTAGAGTCTTGCTTAAATTTCTATCATGAGAATGAGCATACAGATGAAGCTATAGATACTTGGAAACTATTAGAAGCTGTTAAAGCATAATGGAACCTTTCGAAGAATTATTTAACGACGAAAGAAAGACTTGGACGTTTGAATCAGCTAGTTCTAATAAAACTTATACAGTTACCCAAGGTAAATGGTTATTTTGTGACTGTTGGGGTTATATAGCGCATAAAAAGTGTAAACATATTAAAAAAGTCACTGAATTACTGGAAATAACTTAGTAACTAGTTGCTTTTCTGATATATTCTTCTTATATTAAGGTATATTAATCAATCAAATAAAAATAAAGGTTATGGCAGACATTCTAATGAATTTTCAAAAAGGTTTAGGTTCTTACCTTACAAAGGATCAAATTAACGCTCAGGCTCCTCTAGTATTCGCTAAGGCTCCTACTAATCCAAAAGTTACTGATAAGTATTTATTTGTTAATACTGAAACTATTGTTGACGATTTAGCTAAGCTTAATTGGTTTCCAGTAGAAGTAGCTCAAAGAAAGACTAGAAAAGAAGAAGGAACTATCTTTAGTAAGCATATGGTTTCATTTCAGAATCCAGAGATTAAAATTACTTCAGAAGATGGTGACGATGCTTATCCTAGAATATTATTAACTAACTCTCACGATGGAATGCAATCATTTAGATTCTCTGTTGGTATATTTAGATTAGTATGTTCGAATGGATTGGTTGTAGCTGATGAAGAGTTTTCTGACTTCCGTATAAAGCATAAAGGTTATTCTTTTGGTGAGCTTAGAAACGTTGTAAAGCAGGCAGTAAAAGATCTTCCTAAAAGAGTTGAAGTTATGAACGATATGAAAAATAGAATCTTAACTCAAGACGAGAAGAATAAGTTAGCTTTAGATGCTATGTTAATTAGAGCTGGAGTTGATAACTTAGAGTATGATGCAGAAACTATAGAAGATATATTAGAACCTAGAAGAGCAGCTGATGCTGGAGATGATTTATGGAGAGTATTTAATGTAGTACAAGAGAAGATTACTCAAGGAGACTTTCATGCTGCATTAACTGGAGCTAAAGTTAGAAAAGTTAGAAAGATTAAGTCATTCGAAAAAGACTTAAAGGTAAATAAAGAACTATTTAAATTAGCAACAGCTTTAGTATGATAGAAGTGATTAAACATACATTAGGTTTTTGTGGAGAGCATTGGCATCCAAACATTTGGACTGCCTTTGCTGGTTCTCCAATTATTTTAACAGCAATTCACTATGTAAAATGTAAATGTGGTGGATGGTTCATGCATAAAAAAGACTGTAATGCCAAAACTTAATGTATACTGCTTAGAAAACGATATACAAGGATGTAAGTATCCTGTATTTCATAGTCCAAACCATAACGGAGGTGGTCCATTATTTATAGAGCATATTCTTAGCAAACCTGAATTCTTAGAAAAGCACAAAGATTGTAAATCAGTACTTGAAGTTTGTTCTGGACCTGGATTTATGGGATGGTATTTACATAAGACTCTTAATATGAATTCTATTAACTTTTTAGATATTCATGCTCCTGTAGAAGAAGATTTAATTAAAACCGGAGAGTTTAATAACGTAAACTTTCATTTTTCATGCAGTGATGGGTTTAAAAACTATACCGGTCCTAAAGTAGATCTTATAGTTATGAATCCTCCTTTCTATGTTACTGAAGAAAGTTTTGCTAATCATCTGAGTGTTATGAACCTTACTACTGAAGCTCAAATTGAACATGCTAGACGTATTACTTACGATAAGGACGGTAAACTACATGATAATTTTATAGACAATTTTGAAAAGCACCTAACACCTAATGGTCGTATAGTATTTTTAGAAGATAAGAGGTGTTATGATAGAAAAATACTAGAGGATAGAATTCCTCATTTAAGATCAGAGTTTAAACAATATTACATAAGGGATAAAGATGGAGATTTTTATACATTAACTTTTTTTATGTGATATTTATTATAAATAATTTATTTTATGAAAGGAACATTTATATCTAGTGACTATATAAAAGCTAGAGATAATTCTATTAGATTAGTAGAAGTCAATACTGATACGGTTGTGTACGGAGGATTAACTGAATCCGAATTCAGCTGGCAACCACTTGTTGATTTTATCTCAGGCTCTTATACAACTCTCCACATTATTTCAAAACCAGAATTACATTTTGATACTGTCAACGCTCTTAAAGCTAAAGTAGCTTCTGAATTACCTTCATTAATAGTAAGCGAGTCTCACTCAAACTTACTAGAGGTATATCCTGAAAACGTAACTGATGCAGCTGATAAGTTTATTTTAAGAATGGCTTATGATGAAAATGCAATTTTAGATTCTGAATATTGTGCTAACTCATTTAATGCATTGAAATTAATGCATGAATATAACCACACATCTTCAATCGTTCCTTTTTATGCAGTATCAGGGTCAACTACTTTTGATACTTTAGATACAGCTTCATATTCTGAAAATGTTCCTAATGCAGTAATAAAGTATAACGATAGAGTTAACGATGACGTTATGTTTCAAAAGATTACAGACTGGGATGCAGCTAAATCTGGTTTAGATAGTAGCTCTTACTTACAATCGTTTGAGATAAGTTCTGAATCTTTATCTGATAATGTAGCTTGGTCATATAGAAACTATGCTATTGCTTATGGATCTGATCTTAGTACAATAGATTTAGGTACAGCTATTAAGTATGCTATGTTCCCTCTACCGTCTTCTTCTCAAGCAGACATTGCAGGAATTACATCTAATACAGAACTTCCAATAAAACATTACCACGAATTTTCGACTAGTGAAATTAAAAAACAAAGAAGAAGAGAAGGTATTTTTGATACAGAACATTTTGTTTCTGCTAGTGGAGATGATGTAGCTTTAGCTGATGTAGCTGCAGGACAAATATACAAATCATTTTATATACCTGGTCTTCCAGATACAGATCTAGCATCGATATATAAAAACTACGTCATTACAGGTAGTTCATTTCCTGCTGGAGCTCAAATTACTGGTTCAGTAGTACAATCAGGATTAAAGACATATGATAACGATGAAGGAATTATTTTAGGTTTAAAATATTCTGGTAGTGACGAAAGATATTATCTTGGTTCAACTACATCTCTTTTATCTTATAGCTCTGGTTCGGATAATATTAAATTTAGAACGTTATCTGATTTACAAGAAGATGATGTTTACTTAATTGACATAAATAATAACATTATAGATATAGAGGAAAACAAAGTAATCGTACTTAATACTCCTACTGGATCTTTTTCTACAGTTAACTTAGAACCTGTTGATAATATCGTATTAGGAAATACACCAGTATTCTTTGCTTATCACAATAACAAACAAATTCCTTGGAGTGATGAAAGACTTAAAAAGGATATAGAGTTAGTAGGAAAATCAGGAGACGGTATAAATATTTACAATTGGAGTTGGAAAGATGCAGATAAATATGGAGAAGGTAGATATCAAGGAGTTATTGCTCAAGAAGTACCATTTGCTCAAATAGAAACTACAGGAGGCTTACTTAAAGTAGACTATTCTAAACTAGATGTTGAATATAAAAAACTAAAAGATGAATAAATCAGAAATTGCTGGACTTACATATAGATCAAAAGAAGTTGGTGAAGTATCTTACACTGGTACTAAACGAGTAGCATCAAGCTCAGAAAAAGCAGGAATTAATTCTATTCTTTCTTCATTCTTGAGCTCTATTATAGCAAAACACTCTTAATTTTAGTTGCTTTTTAACTAGATTTTTCTTATATTATAGTATAAAATAAATACTATGATAAAATCAAATTACATTAGATCAACAAAGATCACTCCTAGAATTAAACAAACAGTTATAACAGGAGAACATATTTCCATTGATGGAGATACGTATGAAAAGCTTTCTAAAAAACCTTACGGTAGAACTATTCTAAGAAAACTTATTAAATCAGATAACTCTGAGCATATTACTTGTTATGTTTAAAGAGAATTTAAACTGGTATTATATTGGTTTAGGTGCTCTGGTTACCATAGTTGCTCAAATAGGAGCATGGTTTCAACACAACCTACAGTTTAAGTACCCTAAGCTAGATGAAACCTGGTGGGGAATGTATGCTATGGCTCTGCCATTAACATATGTCTTTATTTTAGCTACAAAGTATAACGTTATTGGTTACGGCGGCTCTATATGGGGTGCTAGGTTTATTGGTTTTGCTATAGGTATGCTTGTGTATGCTATTCTAATTCAAATATACTTTAAAGAACCTTTTACATATAAGATTGCTTTACAGTTATTTTTATGCTTTGCTATTATTTTTGTTCAAGGATATTTAAAATAAGATGAGTTATATTATTACATATCTTCTAATAGGTACTATCTGGACAGCATGGATGGAGTACTACACTACTAGACATCAAATAGGACCATCGTGGGTAAATAAAGAACGAATTACCCAAGTTATTGTTTGGCCTTTTGCTTTAACTATTTTTTTAATCGAATTATATAAAAACTTATGAAAAGAATTATTATTATTATTTTTATTGGCTTAACATCTTGTCACAGTGAACAGTATGAGTCTTCTGACCCTATCCCAGTTCCTGTAAAAGTGGATGATTATTCTCAAAGTTGGGACATAATTAGAAACTATCCTTCTGAAGTATTTAACTACAAAGAACTTAATTACTATAGTGAGTGTTGGTTTGATACTACAGCAGTTATAGCAGACTTTAATCTAGATGGCAATAACGATATTATGCTCTCTCCTCAATGTACTGATGATGATCAAAGACAGCCTGCAATTAAAATATTCTATTACAAAGATCAAGAATACGTCGGTAAGGTAGAAAGTACTGTTGGACCTATGGCAGGAGCAAGAACTACTATCGTTGGAGATTATAATGGAGATAAAATACCTGATGTATTTTTTATAGCTCATAACGGACATGGATATGACTTTGGAGTTCCTTCTATTCTATTAAGTGATGGAAAGGGCTTTTATTTAAAAGATTTAGAATTAGAAAGGAAATGGTATTCAGATGGTTCGTCAGGTGATATAGATAATGATGGTGATGTAGATATTATTTTTGGAGGTGGTACTCAAGGTCTTTTACTTAATGATGGTAACGGAAACTTTAAGTTAAAGAAAGATTATATAGCCAACTATGAAGGCAATGCTGGATTAGCTAGTTTAGCTGACTTTAATCAAGACGGGCTTCTTGACTTAGTCTATAGAGATTATGATAACCACAGAGTAGTTTATAATTCTAATGGTTTATTTGACTATAATAATTCTATAGAGCTTCCAATGCCTAAACATAGCAGTGGTCCGGATGTAGATTTAGATATTAAAGATAGATTAATAGTTGATTATGATAATGATGGTGACTTAGATATCATTTCAGTATCTATTCCACACAATCCTGTTTATGGTTACTTCAATCAAATTCAAGTTCTTAACCATAGAGACTATAATAACTTTGTGGATGTATCTAATGAAGTATTAGATCAAATTGAGTTTCCATACTATATAGAGTGGTTAAGAGCAAAAGATCTTAATAAAGACGGTAACATAGAAATATTTGAGCATCAAAAAACTGGTAATTGGTTTAATATAGAATATAATGGTACAAAATTTATTAGTAATTAGAGGTAACCAAGATATAGATATTCCTAAAGAACTTGATGATTTCTACGTTATAAAAGCAGATAGTTTATATGATGCTGCTATAGAAAAACTAGATATAGAGTTCAATTCCAATGAGTTAATTGATAGGATAGTGTATATCGATAGCGATAACTTTAAATACTCTGGTGACTTGTCTTTTCTAAATAATAAACCAGGTTTATATGATCTAGTTACTTCTCAATATAACTTTAGTCCTTATAGGATGACAGATACAGCAGAGTTTAATAAAATAGTTATTCCAGATCCTTCTTTCTTTATGTGCGGTTCATATACATTTAACATTCTTAGCTCTATTCATCCAGAAGTATTTAATACTACATTAGCTTATCCATATTATGTAGATAAAAAACAAAGAGTAGATAATTTTAATGAGCAACACTTAGGCTTTTTTACAATTTTATCTAGTATGGATATTAATATCGTTCGTCAATAATGTATCGAGAAGAAGATAGAAGATATGCTGAAGATAGTAAGAATACTTATCCTCTTATCTATGGTGTAAAAGATCCTACTGCAGAAGAGATAGAAGCACTTAAAAGAACTAAAAGAGAATACTGTGATAACTATCTTATACCTAATTTTGATAAGCTGTTCATAGATAAAAATAAAAGAACCGTATTAGAGTTTGGATCTGGTCAAGGTATTATGGCTGAACATATTAGTGCGCAATTCAAAAAGTATATTTGTGTAGATGTAAATAATACTTTTCTAGATCAATGCAAAGATAATACCAGTAACTGTAGTAATGTAGAATATAGATACGTTAAAGATTATTACTTTAATGGTTTAGAAGTAGAAGAGAATTCAATAGATATTATTACTGCTACGAATGTATTCTGTCATTGTAACTTCTATCAATTTGTTATTTACTTTGAGAAGTTCTATAAACTATTAAAAAATGATGGCGTAATATTTTTTGACTTACTCAATAGTGATGATTTAGATTGGAGTAGTAAGTTAATAGTAGAACAAAAGAAGTATTATCAGAAAACTTCTAACTTAAATTTTATTATGTATCCTTTTTCAAGTAGTGTTCTTATAAAACAATTATCTAATATAGGATTAGAGTTAATAGAGGATGCTAAATCAGGCGGAGGTTTTAACCTATTAGGTTTTAAAAAAGTACCTAAAATTATATGAAAAGAATAGCTATACAAATGTCAGGTGAACTTAGAAACTTCAATACAGCTTCTATGTTATATAAAAAAGTTAAACAGCTTTTCAATGAAGAAGGTGTAGAGTTAGATTTCTTTCTACATTGCTGGGATAATGAGTATTCTAGAGAGATAGAACAGAAAGGATTATTGGACTTTATTAACGTTTACTCTATGGACGTTATTAACCCTAAGTTTATCTATAAGTCTGAAGCTAAGAAATACTCTTACGTTGTTAATTCTGATCCTAGAGCATATACATTTGCGACAGGTCTTCAAGGTTGGAGTTATAGTATGTATAAATCATCTAGATTAAGGAGGATATATCAAAAGAATAACAATATATCATATGATTACATTCTAGTATGTAGACCAGATAGTTATTTTAAAGAGAATATTCTAAGGCAGCTAATCATGTCAATAAAAGAAGAAAAAGAAGAGTACTTTATGGCTCTCTTTAGACGTAATATAATGAAAGAGGTAAAAGGAAAACAGAGATGGTTAGGATATAAAGGAGACGATAGCGTAATGTTTGGCACTCAAGAAGCTATAAATCTCTATTCAACTAACTTTCATTTACACTTTATTAATCCTCCGATTAACTCAGTACCTCAAGGACATAATATACCTGGTTTAACTGCTATGAAATATAGACTTGATATTATAGGTTCTAATCATAATTTTAATATAAGTGGAGAGTTATTAAGAAATGATGATGGAAAAACGATAATGAAAGGTGCTAAGACAAGATATATAGAGGACTTTTATTTAAATTGATATGCTAGAACTAACATTAGACTTACACGGTAAAACTCATTCAGAAGCTGCAGAAGCTGTAACATCAACTCTTCTTTCAGCTACTCATACTTCTTTTGAGATAGATATTATTACTGGCAATAGTGATGCTATGAGATTGGTAGTAACTGATATATGTGATGAATATAAGTTTGATTACTATGTTCCTTATTATAATACAGGGATGATTATAGTAACTTTCTTTAAATAATAGTTGCCTCCCCGAGATATTATTCATATATTAAGGTATAATTAAAAAGATAAAAATAAAGGTTATGGCAAAAGTAAGTGATTTCAAAGTAAATGATGTTTTCTACATGGAGGGATTAACTCATAGAGGTAATGAAGTTAATCTACCTGTAAAGTTAATTGCCTATTTAGGTAATAATAAATACCAGATTGAAACTGATGGTATAGGTATGCTAGTATATGGTGACGATGAAGTTACTAAAAAAGAAGATAACAAGTTTAACGATCCAACTGGATTATATTTTCAATAATATGGCAAAAGATATGAAAAGATATGCTGTAGACCTAGACTTATGGGTATATGGTGAAACAGAGCGAGAAGCTAAGATAAATCTTCATGACTTAATGAAGAAGATAAAGAAGCTTAGTGATAACGATGCTAACATTAAAAAAATGACTCATGTTCCTTTTGGAAGGATGGGTGATAATAAAGTAGTTAGTAATCATTACGATCCTAGAGAAAAGTTACCATTTTAGTATGAACTGTATAAAATGTAATGAAACGATTAATCCGTTGAGGGTTAAAGCTCTTCCAGGTACTAAGACCTGTGTGAGTTGTTCGAGTACTTCTAGATGGTATGTAAGGAATGTTATTACTGGTAAAACTTGCTATGCTGAAACTGAAGTAATCAAGGATCCAGAAACAGCTAAAGAGATAGCTTCTATGGATAGGAGAACTGGATGGGGTAGTA
>Ga0208792_1000297_pt1 | contig 20308 bp, 29 predicted proteins | sample 14_taG_FD_184087 | JGI IMG/M metagenome (GOLD analysis project Ga0208792, IMG submission 184087) | Marine viral communities from the Subarctic Pacific Ocean - 14_ETSP_OMZ_AT15311 metaG (SPAdes) (version 2) | ecosystem: Environmental > Aquatic > Marine > Oceanic | place: Pacific Ocean | collected...
TCCCATTCAATCCAGCCTCTTCCCCACGTTTGAGGCACCTCTTAAAGCAATGGATGCATCCCATTTGAATGGCGCAATCAATATCCCAGCCGCAGCAGTGACAGTGCATCATGGTTTGTATTTTTTTGAATTGATTATTACAATGTCTACTTCTGACTTAGGCACAATTAAAATGTATATTTATAATAAAAAATGAACGTCGCACTCGAAGCTGTACTTCGATCATTCGCGCTGTTCCTGGGTGTATTTTTCACCGTGACGTGGGGACGAAAGAGTAAACCTGCGTGGGACGCGGCGATGATTGTATCGGCCATATTGGTCGCACTCCTATTGGCTTTCACGCGAGTCATAGTTTAGAAAGGTATTTACTCCCAACCTTTGACATGAAACGATGCTTCTCTTCGCGACTGTCGAATACGATTTTAAATCCATTGCCATAATACGGTTTAGGCGGGGGTTTGTAGTATTCTTCCAATTCATCATATGATTCATCACAGACGTAATCCGGATCTGGGTTTCTTGTTCGTCTGTACCTCATTGTTCTTACTATCAATTAGACGCATGACTTTATATTGATTTAAAGATGTAGGGCTATACATGTTTAAATGAAGCGAGTCATCATAGCACTTCCAGGCGACAGGTTTTCGGGTGCATTTTTGCGAAACTGGTCAAATGCCCTCCTTTACCTCCAAAATAAGGGATACACGGTCATGATGGTTAACGACTACAGTAGTTTTGTCCCGTTTTCAAGAATGAAAACGCTCGGACTAGACACGCTCAGGGGTGTGAACCAAAAACCGTTTAATGATGAACTTTACTACGATGTATGGGTCACAATCGATAGCGATGTGATTTTCATACCCGAACAACTTGAACAATTAATCGAAGATACGGATAAACACCCGATTGTATCTGGTATTTACAGAATGCTCGACATGAAACACTACGCCGCGGTGAAAACGTGGAATGCCGACTATTTCAAAAAGCATGGATCGTTTAAATTCTTGCGTTTGGAAGATTTAGAAGGTGCGCCTAATTACATGAAAGTGGCATATAACGGCATGGGATTCATGGCCATAAAGAGAGAAGTCCTCGAAAAGATGAAATACCCATACTTTCACAGGGAACTCCAAGTCTTTGAAATGGAGGATGGCACGGTCATAAACGAAATGTGCTCAGAAGATGTATCGTTCTGTAAAAACGCCAAAGATGTTGGTTACGATGTGATCATAAACACAGAACTAAAAGTAGGACATCTGAAGGAACTCGTGATTTAAAACCTAATTCTCACGGGTGGGTATGGTACATCCTCAAACGTCTCAATTGTCGCTGTATTTGAAGACGCACCCACGAGATTCTCGAGGAATGTACGAGTGTTCGATACGGGCACGGACACGTCCTCAAACCTCTCCATTCTTGAACGAATTAAGTCACGTTTCATTTGCATAATTTCTTTACGGAGCGTTTCATTTTGCCCCATTAATATGAGATAATCGTTTGTGAGGTTAAGTATGTAATTGTCTCGCACGGTATCACCAGAGGCATACAGGCGCTTGAGATTATCACATATTTCGAGGTACACGCTTTCTGGGAGGTCGGTCTTATATTCATCTACGAGGGACATGATAGCTCTGATAGGATCCATTTTTAGTTATTACATATAAATCTTTTATTCTCCTTCATTTTCCAACATAATGCGCAATCGTTCTTCTATACTCTGTCCATTCTCCAGGCAAATCTCGAAATCCGCGTCGGCTGTACCCGGATCAAATATGTCCCCGTGATTCTCACACAATTGACACACGGTACCTTCCTTCGGTGGTTCGCCTATCGGGTGATTGTGTACGGGTACTTCCTTCTTCTTCTTCTTTGCACTCTTTTTAACTCTCGGCTTTTTCTTTTGTGTAGATGGGTCGGCACTGGATGTAGACGCTTGCTGAGGAGGTGGTGGTTTATCATGTTTTTCACACACCGTCTTTCCAATCTTTGCCTTGCATTTACATCTCAGTCCACTGGATGCGGCGATGGCGGTACATTGCGTTCTCGGTGTAGGTGGAGGTTTAGTATTGCAACGCTTCTTTGGTTTGATCTCTTCACGGATAGATTTAACTTCATCGTGGAGTTGCTTGTTCTCGACGCGAAGTGTTTTCACTTCTTCGAGGAGAGACTTAACGAGATCGGTGAGGTATAAGATGTCGGCCATTTTGAGTGACTTATTTTACAATACCACTCACACCGACTTAGGAATTATTTTCTAAGGAATTTTAATGATCGAACGACCAATCTCACTCGTTCTCATTGAAGCTGTACTCATAGGTTTATTAACCCTCGCTATATACACGGGCGTGTCTAAAGTTGTCAAAGATACACGGGCGCTCATATTGACGGGAGCACTCGTCCACCTGTTTTTTGAATATTCTCCGATGGGAAATTTAAATGAACGGTATTGTAAATATTTATTAAAAGCCTAATATCGCGCTGAGAACTCTATTCTTCCATTCCTTTACTGTTTCAGGTTTTCGCCCATACTTGAGCTCTAAAAGAGCCTCTGCGGCCATTCCTTCATCTACGTGTGACTTACAGCAGCCATACATAGATGATTTGTGCCAACATCCAGGATATTGACATCTAGGCCTCGTCTTCATCGCTGTCGCTGTAGAGAGTGTACTTTCTTCTTTTCCTCGGCGGTTCGTCTTCGTCGTATTTGATTTCGCCATCTTCAGTTTCGGAGTCAGAGTCCGTTTCGGATTCGGAGTCGGAGTCCGTTTCGGAGTCGGAGTCCGTTTCACTCTCAGAATCGGTGTGATGTTCCGACTCACTTGGGTAGTAAACATTGGGTAAATGTTCTGCGAGTGCGGACCAATCGACCCAATCGTGGAATTTATTGTTTTCCAGGAAATCCGCCAATTGCTTCTTCTCTTTGATCTTCCACGTATTTTTTGCGATATCCCCCCAATACTCGATGGATTCCTTGTCAATTTCCAAAGGATACAAATACACCTCTTCTTGGTCATCGACCATTCTGATATGTTCGCAATATAGGTCATACATGTACTCTAAGACACCGGAAATTGAAGCACTCCCATCGCCCAATAAGTTTTCGTGACCAAACGTCAAAAAGTGAAATTGGCAATCACGGAGTTGGGTGTCCAACTTTTCCTTGAAAACACCCATGTAACACAGGTAATTTCTTGAGTTCTGAGGGACGAGGTGTTCGGGGAAGTTATCCGCTCTCAGCGCCCAAACCTCGGTATCCACACCAGTCATTCTCGTCATCAACTCATCCAAATGGGAAAGACGACACAGACTCGTGCAATGCTTAACAAGTTCAAAGTTGAGGCTCATGATTGTTATCTGTATGATTTACGTTTGATTTGTTTAAGTGTGTTATTAAAAGTCAATTCTAGACGCAAGTCTACCAAAGGTCATTTTCTTAAAGATCTTTTCCCGTTCTTCAAAATCACGGCACCGTTCAACGATTTCATGGAGTCGAACTTGAGCTTCCATGAGCTTATCTTCGTGAGCGAATTCGGTATGCTTCTTAGTTGGTCTCCAACCCTTGAATTTACAATAAAAATACTCTTTCTCGGCATTCTTTTTCTCAATTTCCTTAAAACGTTCGATTTCGGAACAACAGACCATGTATTCGTTCATTCGCTCGTTGAGTTTTTCCCTTTTTAACTCGTTCATTCGAACTTTAATGAGGTCAATCGCGGGATCGTACACCGAAGAGTCGTCGTCTCCGTAAATTTGGTTTACTCGGAGAGTTCGGAGGATGACCCCCAAATCCTTGAAGCTCATTTCGTAAATGGAGTGTTCGGTCTTTTTTTGGTGCGTCCGGACATCGTATCTCCCGGTTGATGACTTTTTTCCAAATTTCGATTTGGACATCTGTGCAGAGAGACCTCGTGGCTTGGCAAAATGCGAGGCGGAAATCATGGGTCGTGCAACCATCTTGCATTTATACACGCGCCAAACCTTTATAAAACTTTGGAAATTCAAGTATAATCTCTTCACCAGCCTCGTTTATGGCTGTGACTATCTCGTAGCCGTCTTTATGATAATTGGGTTTTGGATCATACTCGAGTGTCTTAGGTACAAAAATGTTAAATAATAGTTCATACAAACTCATTCTTCTTTCTTCTTACTGAGATGTTCTTCTTCAAGCTTCTTCTTCTCACTACGAACTGTTCGCAAAAACTGTTTCGGGTATCCCATTAAAGATCCCCACCTGAAATCGTCGATGGAATATTCAATGTATTCCGGGACGTGCGCAACAAAGACAAAGACACCCTTTACGAGTCTAAAAGTCCACGTCGTCGCCAAGGCGTAAAAGAAAGCGCGGGGGTATAACCACCACATATATGTGTTTATGTCTTCTTTTTTTTATCTTCATTTAATACAGGATGAATTTAACCGACCTAAATGAGATTCCACACAAGATACAGTATATTACCATTGATTCTGTCGATGTAAAACCACATACTGGAGGAGAACCAGTAAGGGAGCGTCACGTACCCGTGACACTCGATCTGGATTTATATTCAAATATACATTTTGAGGGTATGTCACAAGTCATCGGGTTAAAAATCGTCGATGCATACTTCATGCAAATCGGTGGCGCCGGCGTTAGAGACGGTGGAGTTGCCAGACTTATAGATATCATATGCCCCCAAATTCCCACAGCTGGACAATTGTTAACGAGTAGAGGACAAGTATTGGCGCGATGCCCACTCGAGGGTAACGCAGTTCCGTCTGGGGACGATTATAGATTTGATAAACAACCAAGGCTCATGACTCGTAAAACAAATTATTTTAATCCTATATCGATTAAAAAGTTAGATTTTTCATTCTACGAACTTGGTGCAGATGATGTCTACCAGGGACTCCAAAATTCGCGTGAATGGACTATTACATTAGAAATAACGACCATTGACACAAAGGAAAAACCGAGAAATAGAGAACTACAAATACTAGACGCTCTCGATCGTTTGATGGTCAAAATAGGTGACCTCAATCATAACGTGAAAAAATTACCCGACGCCGAACAATTGGAGAAAGCTAGAAAGGAAACTAAAAAATACCCATTTAGCTATCTTGTTTTAATGATAGTTCTTATATTAGCCGGTGTTTATTACATTACTTCAAAACAGGCTCCGCCACCTCAGCCTTCTTTTTAGTCGTCTTTCGGACGACCTTCTTGACTGGAGCTGGCTCGGCCTTTTTGACTGGAGCTGGCTCAGCCTTTTTGACTGGAGCTGGCTCAGCCTTTTTGACTGGAGCTGGCTCAGCCTTCTTGACTGGAGCTGGAGCTCCACCGTCGATCTCATCACACAATCGCATCAACAAACCATACACATGTTTCTTGTTGACTCGAAGTGTCTTCATTTCATCTCGGATTTCTTGTCTGAGAGCTTCCATTGTATAATATACATAAAGGAAATATTATCTTTAAACATAATGCTCGTGATAGGACCAACTCTTCTGAGTGGAATAGGTCAACATGCTAAAAAGTATACCGAAATGTTCCCCGATTGGACATACATGGAAATCAATGAGAATGTACCCAAATGTGAAAGAGCATTCGTATTCGCTCTCCCCGTCCGACACTGGTTCGATAAAATAATCGAACTCAAATCAAAAATCAAGCATTTACATTGTATGACTGTGTGTGAAACTGAAACGGTACACGAAGATTACGGTAAATTATTTGATCTCTTTGATAGAATCGCTGTACCGAGTGAATTTTGTAAAAAGGTGTTTTCGAGGCAATTTCCTGATACAGAATTCTATGTCGTACGAGCACACATACCGCAACACGATGTGTATAGATTCTACCACATAGGAAATATAATGGATCAACGTAAGAACTTTAGAGATATACTCGAAGCGTTTGTTCGCCTGAACAAACCAAACGCGAAACTTATCGTAAAAGCTACATGTAATCAACCGGTCAAGATAAATTTACCAAACGTTGAGATCATAAATGGTCTCATATCGGATGATGAAATGGATAAAATACACAAGTCATCTGATTGTTATATAAGTTTCTCGAGTTCAGAAGGTGTGGGAATGGGCGCTGTCGAGGCCGCGCTGAGGGAGAAACCAGTGATTATCACGGATTACGGTGGAGCACCCGAGTATGTGAAAACACCGTACACGATCGAATGTGGACTTCAAGAGTTGCAGAATGACGATTTCTTGTTTAAGAAGGGTATGCAATGGGGCAAACCCAACAAAGAGCAACTCTTGGAGTTCATGAATGACGCGTACGAGAAACGTGTGAGACACATGGATCATTCACACACGGAACAAATGGTGAGTAAAGAAAACGTCTCACAACAATTCTTCAATGATGTAATTGGTAAGGAGAACGATGAGACCGGTGAGGATAGCACCTGAGGCGATGGCACCTTTTTGAGCGATCAACATGGAAACGATATCATCGACAAATCCAACGTTAGTTGGCTTCTTTACGGTATCTGGGACAATCTTAGCGATAGCGACATAGAGAGCCATGGCTATTACAACTGGACGAAGCGTCTCTTGGTCTAACATTTATAGTACACTAATATTTTATCTTCGGTTGATGTTTCTTACAGAACCCACCACACGAAGCCTTAAATCCACACGGCTTTCCAGCCAGAGTCACTGCTTGGCAAGTGTGTACTGCGTGTCTTTTTTCTACCACCCGTTCGGGCGCTTTGTCTATGACTTGAACGACTCGACTCTGTTTATCTTTTCTGAGTTGCGCGTACTTTTGTTTCATCTTCCAAGTCGCGTTTGCGAGTTTCGTACATCTATCGGTGGGGGAATTCACCCGGTACATGCGCATGGCGTCGGCGAGGCACTGTTCGTAGGACATCTTCAAAATGTTGTAATTACAAGGATGGATCTATTCGACTTAGGCATCAAAAATTGCATCTTCCAAGACAGTGTCTTCTCGGGCGTCGAACGGTCTAGACGGGTACCTAGACAAAACCCTTGCAAGCACAAACACAGACGAACCGCGACATGCTTTGAAGGTACCAGAGGTCGTGTTGCACGAGACGCAGGTAGAAATGATGCCACATTGTCTTGTTCTAGAACGTAGTCCAACTCGCCACGAGATATGCGAGCCGTGAATAAGGCCGCGCCCACGACCTTCACAGTGCTTATTGTGGCACCTCAAACACGATGGACCCCACATTTTTGGGCATCGCGTGTAAGTCGGATGGGACATTTGGGATGTACCATGTAAGTGTCTCAGCTTTCTCTGATGCAGCTTAAGCTTAACTTCGTGGGTTGGCTTAACACAGATAGTCGGTTCACCAACTGGGACGTCGGGCTCTATATCTCGCAGGATCCTGTCCATGCGCCGTTCTTCCTTTGTTTGCGCGCGAATCGCCTCAAGGGCTCTTCTAGAGGCGTCGCGAAGTGAGGTCCCTCTCGGTCGGTCATTTTTTATGTTTTTGCGTCTACGCCTTGGCATATCTTATATTTATATAACGTCAAATCTTTATGTCAGTATCACAACTTCTAATTCGTCTTTGCATCTATTTATAGCATGAATCGCTTCATCTACACTGCACGTGAAGAACTCCTTCTTTTTGGAAAGGCGAGAATTATCCAAAAAATTATGAGACGCCTTTTCTCCTTTATCCATACCCTCACGTGTTTCAAACTCGACATAGCCTTCAACTGTGTAATTTGTTGGCACGCCTGTGTTCAAAACACCCAATCTGGATTTAAGATGTTTGCTTTTACCAACCTTCAAAATACCCGGAAGACTTGCATTGGATAAAACATATACCACAAAACGGTGGGTATTTTCCACACCTGGCACGTTTTGTTTGGGTCTCACCTTGGGAATTTGCTTTTTATTTTGTTTTTTTGGCACTTTTTTAGTAGAATAATAACGAATCATTGCTTCTTCTCTCAGGACAGCCTTACGCTCAGGTGTGAGCCTCTCTCCATTCCAAAGATAATACGGTTTAACACGGCAGCCGGACCGACACCCGTTAGGTGCGAACCTGCATTTTGGGCACCCCTTACCATTCTCATATGGTGTGATCATTATTTCTGCTCGGAACGAGTTATGCAAAATTAGTTATTATGCTTTCTACTTAGGTACTAAATTATACGGTGTCTATCAACAATCAAATCGTGGACACCTCCTACGATGGATTGTAAAATAAAAAAGTGGAATGCGTTTTGGATGGTTTCTGCGAAAGTGTTCATTTTTGATTACAAATTGATCAGATCTTGTGAACTTAGGTCAAAAATAAAGACCCCTACCTTTGTTTTTTAAAAACAGCTTAAGTGGAAGCCTCGTTTATTAAAAAGTAAGGACAATGAGCGAAAGTATTCAGAAACTCACGCACGTGGAACATATCTTGAAGAGACCTGACTCGTATGTTGGCCCTGTGTCTCGTGTTGGCGAGCAATATTGGGTCAAAGAAGGTGAAGGTTTTGAAAAGAAGACTGTCATCTATGCGCCAGCACTTCTCAAGATTTTTGACGAAATTCTTGTTAACGCGATCGACCGTAATTCACTCCATCCGAAACAGGTAACGTCAATCTCCATCAACATCGACCGAGAGAAGGGTGAAATCAGTGTTGAGAACAATGGACCTCTCGGGGGTATATCGGTAAAGGAACATGAAAAGGAAAAAATTTGGAATCCGGAACTCACGTTTGGGCATCTTCTCACGAGTACCAACTACGATGATTCGCAACAGCGTGTCGTGGGTGGTAGAAATGGGTACGGTGCAAAGCTCGCGAATGTATATTCAAGTAAATTCTCCATCAAAATCAAGGATTCTGAAAACAAGACGACGTACACACAAGAGTGGACGAATAACATGAAGACGTGTGGAAAGCCAAAAATGCGTAGTTACGCGGGGGCGACCTCGAGTATATGCATCACATTCACACCGGATTGGTCTAGGTTTGGTATGAAAGAGATGGACGATTACATTTTCAAAATCTTTGAAAAGCGGGTCTACGACGCAAACATCTGTACCACACCGGGGTGTAAAGTCAAGTTTCAAGGGGAGGTAATTCCAAAGACGAACTTTGATAAATACGCCAAAATGCACACAAAATCTGATGAGATTTGCATGTTTACATCGAGTATGTGGACTGTATGCATTGCACCATCGGACGATGGGTTTGAACATGTATCATTTGTAAATGGTATATGTACGGCAAAGGGTGGAAGTCACGTGGATCATGTGGCGAATACACTCGCATCGAATATCATCGATGAGATGGCGAAGAAGATCAAGCTTAAACCACAACAGGTAAAAAATACATTCATGGTGTTCGTAAAAGCAACACTCGTGAACCCGACATTCAGTAGTCAGGTCAAATCCGAGTGTACGCTCAAACCACAAGAATTTGGGAGCAAATTTGAACCTACGAAGAAGTTCATAAAGGAGATTCTCAAGACGAATGTTCAATCGGAATTGATGGCACTCTCCAAATTCAAGGAACTGAAAGAGCTTCAAAAGACTGATGGCGCGAGAAAGTCTAAAATAACTGGTATCCCAAAGTTGGATGACGCAAACAAGGCGGGGACGCAACAATCTGAAAAGTGTACGCTCATCATCACAGAGGGTGATTCCGCTAAGTCTCTCGCGGTCGCCGGTCTTTCGGTGGTTGGAAGAGATTATTATGGCGTATTTCCACTTCGAGGAAAGTGTAAGAATGTGAGAGACGCGTCGGTCAAACAACTCACAGAGAACAAGGAGTTCAGTGATCTCAAAAAGATTCTTGGTTTGCAACAAGAAAAGGTATATACGTCACTCAATGATCTCCGATATGGTAGACTCATGATTATGACTGATGCCGATACCGATGGGAGTCACATCAAGGGTCTCGTGCTCAACATGATTCATTACTTCTGGCCGAGTTTACTTGACCTAAATTTTGTGGTGAGTATGGTCACGCCTATCATCAAAGCGACCAAAGGGTCTCAAACAATGTCGTTTTACACCGATTCTATGTTTAGACTATGGTATGGAAATGGAAAGTCTGGATGGAAGATTAAGTATTACAAGGGTCTCGGTACCTCTACATCTGCCGAAGCGAGAGAGTATTTCAAGAATATTGAAAAGCTCACGGTCAAGTTTGACACGGATGAAAAGACGGATGATTCCGTGGTACTCGCATTTGATAAAACAAAGGCTGATTCTCGTAAGACGTGGCTCTTAGAAAGCACCGAAAAGGAGAGTTCAGAGCTTGAAATCCCATATGGAAACGTTGAAAGAATCAATATCACAGAATTCATTCACAAGGATCTGGTAAATTTCAGTCTTGCGGATTTGAAGCGATCCATCGCACACGTGTGTGATGGTCTCAAGCCTTCTCAAAGAAAGGTCATGTACTCGTGCTTCAAGAAGAATTTGACGAATGAAATGAAGGTTGCGCAGTTGGCTGCGTATGTCGCAGAAACATCGGCGTACCATCACGGGGAGGTGTCTCTCGCAGATACGATCGTAAAATTAGCACACAATTTTACGGGTTCAAACAATATCAATCTCCTCGAACCGTGTGGTCAGTTCGGTACGAGACTCATGGGTGGTAAAGATGCGAGCCAAACGAGGTACATCTTTACGAAGCTCACGAAAGATTCGAGAAAACTCTTCGATTCACGGGATGATGCGGTACTCAAATACCTTGACGACGATGGGCGTCCGATTGAACCTGAATATTATGTACCGATTTTACCGACCGTTCTCATCAATGGAACAGAGGGCATCGGTACTGGATTCAGTTGCTACGTTCCACCATTTAATCCAAAGGACATCTGTGAGAACATAGAACGAGCTATTTCTGGACAGTCTCTCAAGGAGATGAAACCGTGGTTTGACAAGTTCAAGGGTCGTGTTTTCAAGAATGAGGATGGACTTTGGATTACAGAGGGTGTATGGTCAGGCAACAGCACGGGAACGAATCTCAAGATTACAGAACTTCCACCGGGGCGTTGGACACAGGACTACAAGGAATATTTGGATGGACTCACAGAGAAAAAGGTCATCTCCGGATTCGTGAATAACAGTACGACCGAAAATGTGGATTTCACAATCACGGGATACAGAGGGAAGAATCTCATCAAAGATTTTAAGCTCCAAAAATCGTTTCACGTGAGTAACATGCACCTGTTTCATCCGACCAAGGGTATCAAGAAATATGAAAGTCCAGAAGACATTTTGGTCGATTTCATCGAAGTGAGAATGCACACATACAAGAAACGAAAGGAACATCTCATCGCCGTTCTCAAAGAGAAAGCCAAGAAGCTTGAGAATATGTCTCGTTTCGTGGATGCGGTGATTAATGAACGTATCACTGTCTTCAAGAGAAAGAAGAGTGATCTCGAAAGTGAGATTTCAAAATCATACGATACAATTGATGGGTCATACGACTATTTGCTCAACATTAAGACATACCAATACACGAAAGAGGCTGTACAATCACTCATGGAAGATACACGAAAAGCGACTGAAGAATTGAAAATATTGGATGCGACCGCACACTTGGACATGTGGAAATCGGATTTAAAAATATATAAGCAATAAGTAGTATGTGTGATAGATCCGGACCAGACACGGGTGCCTCACTTTGTTTGACTGCTATAGGTGGTCAGGACACATATCTTCTAGACAAAGAATCACTCTTTAAATATGATCCAAGGCAACACTCTGAATTTAGAAAGTTTCATAGGAGTTTTAATATAAACAAGCCATCTAATGCTTCACCAAAATGGCCATTTGGCGAAACCGTGAAAGCGTCATTTAATCCAATGAATATGGGGGATCTTTTGTGCAACATGTACATACGAATAAAGTTACCAGGTCTATCGAATACAGATTATAATTATGCCGATAAAGTGGGCAAACACTTGTTCAAAAGTATCACAATGCGCGTAGACGAAACCGTCATTGAAATATACAAAGATGACATAGGATTCATTTATGATGAATTATATTTGGATCACGCGGAGCACATTAGTAGAGATTACACAGATAATAGATTTTTAAACCGAGAAACGATATTATCAAATCAACTCAAACTATTAAGACTCAATGAAACATTTGTTTATGTACCTATACCATTCTTTTTTTCAAGAAGGTATGAGTCTTCGGATTACGAGACAAACGTTCACAATCGCCCATACTTTCCTTTGTGTGCTATGAACAAACAAAAGCTTGAGTTCGATATAGAATTCAGACCACAAACATTTTTTACGGATGAGCCGTATTACGATGCCACTACCCAACTCGGTAAAGATTTAACTTTATCCAGTTTTGATATAGTGACAGAAGAAATAGTAGTCACTCAAGAAGAAAGACTGTTTTACATGTCTTCTAAGTATGAAATGATAACCGATATATTTAACACACATCCCAAAGCCGATACAGAACCCGGTAAGGACAAATTCAAAATTGAACTTGCTCCACAGGGTCGGGTGAAAACACTCCACTTCTTCTTCAGAAACAAATTATTTGAAGATGAAACAATTGCGAGTAACGCCTCGGTATTAACTAATAGCGCACAACTTACCCAAAACACACACTATTATCACAATCGTTTCAATCTTACACCACTCCCATCATACACGAAAGCAAACGATTCAGTATCAAATGACATAGCAATAAACGCAAAACTATCGATAAACGGTGAAGATTTACCAAACATAAACAATCCAGATTCACACTATTACAGGTATCTCACCACATTAAATCACAAATTCCATGGGACGCCCAGAAATATATACACATATAGCTTTTCTATGAATCCACGTAACGTAGATCCATCAGGGAGTCTCGACTTTACTAATATCAAAAACAATAGAACCACTCTCGAATGTACTCTTAACCCGTATCACGGTACAAACGAAGAATTCACGTGTCATATATACTACTCAACCTATACCACTCTCACATTTGAAAACGGGTATCTCAGTACAAGAGTCGAACCTTTATCGTATTCAGCTAACATAGGTGAATACGGTACAGGGGATTTAATGAGCGGGGATGAAATTGTTTTGAAACAAGATGGTGGAACCATGATGATTGCATCATTTCCCGAATAGAGAGTCTTTGTGCTCTTTTATATAAGAAATAATACCATTCTTAATACACCATTTGATGAAATTGAGCTGTGCAACAGTCGTATTGATTTCATCAGTTGTTCCTGGTATCTTATACGAAATTTTATCTGATCGACAAAATGGGTCGAACAATTTCTTGCTATATCCGTCGAGAGTTGATTTATAAGCACAGTGTACACTGAAAATCTTGCCATCGATTGTTTTATACATCAAATTCGTTTTCTTGGAATAGTTCGTGATGAACCACTCCAAATTTCTAAGGGAGATACCACCCGTCTTTGAAAGAATTTGCGAGAGCGTCCTTCCATTTTCGGGGGTACCATAAAATGCATCGATTGAATTTAGTAGGATATCCGATTTCTTCATATTACATCATAAGTTTCAAATCTCTAAATTGGTTACTAGATGAAGCTTCACACGCGGGACACCCAAGTTTAAATAGAGGTGGGAATGTGTGATTGTGTCTCAATACAGTCTTATTTACGTTCACGGGTTCATGAAGTTTGCTAGATGTTGCATGCGATAAACAAAACCCATCTTGGCTCGCCTTTCTCGTACAAGGTTGTCCGCCCTTCTTAATACCTAAACAATACCCACCTGGATTCGGCATATCTCGTAGTAAAAGCTTGAGTGGTATCTTATGAATAGAAGATATGGACTGCACATAAATTAACATGCGTTCATGGCATGCTTTCTCTACCTCATCATTGAATACCCTGTTTAAATTATCAGAAACCCGCATACCCTTATTACAGTATAGCGCCTAATTTTTAAATGGGAGTTCGTCGAGAGGTGTCTCTTTTTTCTTTTTTGGTCTTCTTTTAGGTTTAATTTTGGTCAGCAATTCACCGAAAATTTCTTCCTTCGGGTCTTCAAAAAGTGGTTCAAGGAGATCACACACCGGATTGAGGAACTTATTCATGAAATAGTATTCATAATCAACTGGTACATTGTTATCTTTCGCATACCTGGGATCTTCTGATTTTTCAAATGCCTTTGCTTTCGGATCTTCAGTCTTCACGAGAATGTAAGGCACGCGATCACCTGACTGTGGTTCCGAACCGGGTTGTCTCTCTCGCATTTTGCGTACAACTTGGACGTGTGCTTGGTTGATATCCACAATACCCGGGCTGTTTACAGACACACTATTCCCCTTGACCTTGTAGGAATCAGACAAACCCTGTGAAAGTGTGAGCTTTTCGTTGGGAACATCACCTTCAATCAGTTCGAGAGCTCTTTGAAGCGCGAGTGCTTTCGGAGGTTCAGTATCACTACTTTCAAGTACGACATCCAAGAGCTCTTTACACACTTCACGTACGTGTGCCGTATTATCACGTCTCACGAGCTGAAGACCCTTTACATCAATGTAATCCATGTTCATTTTTCCATCCTTTCCTTGTGTCCAAAGTTTAGCGGCATACCGTTTCTTACTATAGAGAAAATAGGGCCAATACACCTTCTCGAGTTCCAAGTTATTTGGTTTTTTGAAGAGTGCGGTACACTCTTCGGCGGCACGCTCACCTATTTCCCAACTGTATTCCACAGCTTCGATACCTTTGCGGTCACCCACATCGAATTCGACCATTACACTATCGGTGTCGCCGTACCTTACTCTTGAACCCGGGAAGTGCTTTTCCACGTACTCCTTTGTTTGGTCAATCATGCTACGACCCTTCGTCGTCACAGTTGACGCGATGTTTACACATGGAAGGATACCCTTTGAGGCGCCCGTAAATCCGTACACGGAATTCATAGAAATTTTGTAGGCCAGCTGTTTACCATTGTACATCGCTTGGAGTGCACCAGTTGACGCCGCCATATCCTTCTTCGCTTGTTTTCTGAATTGCTTCAGTTCGATGAGAATACTCGGTAAAAGCGTTGGAACCCCTTGTGCGAATTTACACATCCGTTTTGTGGGTGGTTGCCCTTCGACCTTACTCGGAACTGGAATCTCAAAGGTTTCATATTCAATGCCCGGGACATTTTCATATTTTGGATCCATCACAAGACTTGAATAACACAGATTGTGAGCCATCATAATTGACGGATATAGACCCTCGAAATCTAGAGCAGTAATTGGTTTATAGTATGCACCTTTTTGTGCGTCAAGAACCGTCGCACCTTCATACCCTTGTTCGGCGAGTTGACCATACTGAATCGTGGGTACCATAAATCCCATTTCTCGAGCCTTCTTTGTGAGTTGACTAAACACCTTGATTTGCTGACCTCTTTCCACAAGAAAACACAGGGGCACCCACGTCGCTTTAGCCATCTCTAGAAGATTAATCAGGATACACATTTTAGACAGGAGGCGATGTGGAAGAAGGGTATCCTTAATACAATATTCAGCAACTTCCCGCAATTTCACGGGATCGCCTTCCTTGTACCTGGCAAACATCTCCTTTGCGGGCATATCAATTTTGTTGTCACCGAGATACAACTTAGATACATTGTCCAATTTATAAGAGTCAAGTTTATAGCCCTTTTTGACTTCATGAAACAAATCAAAAATAAAACGACCGGGCATACTCACCAGTTTCAGATCATTATCACCCAAGGCGCTCGAAGACAGTTTCTTGAGTTTAAGTTCGCAATTGTATCCACGTAACTTACTCAATTGAAAAAATTTCAAATTACATTTAGTGACGATTGCACGTTTCATGAGGTACTCAAGATCAAAACCAAAAATGTTCCAGCCAGTAATGATATCAACATCCTTTTCATGTAAGTAGTCTCGGAATGCTTCAAGCATTTCCCGTTCAGTAGCATATGAAATTACGTTTGAACCTTCAAGATTTGGATCTGTGTTTTTGTAACACAAACATGTTTTATCATACGGTTGGTCACTCCCAAATTTACACAGGGAGATTGCAATTTGAAAACATGCGTCCCCTTCGATATCAGCATCCGGAAATTTACCAGTTGAACTGTTACACTCGATATCCACAGACGCAACCACAAATGGAGCTGTTTCTGGATTTTCGACCGGAGTGAGTTTCCTCCAATTCTTACATTCCAGATCGATGTCAACATGCGCATTGTGAGCGGAGTAACACTCATCACCACTGTCCAACCATCCAGTTGACTGAATACCGGTTCTGTGCATAAGTCGCAAAACTGGATCCAAGTTAGATTCATACATCTTGAGTTTAATCGATTCATCTGGCAAAGGTCGTCTTAATCTACCAGCAACCATTCGTCTCGCAGCAAGATTCTTGAAGAACAACTGGAGGTATGGAAATTGCTCATTATTCTGAAACCCCCAGACATCCTTACGGTGAATCGTGTTGTAACTGGAAAGACAGCCAGGACACGCCTTCTCAATCTTATTGTATATGATTTGTACCCTCTGTTGAGTGACATTCCTTGGAAGCTTCACAAAAAAATAAGGTGTGAACGCAGTTGTGACACACACAGATTTACCCTCATGTGTTTTTCCAAAGATGCTGATCAAGTGCTCATCATCTGTGTCTTTCGTCTCCCAGGTGAGTGCTTGAAAGACAACCATACTTCGTTATGTACCTAAAATTTTAATATCATTTAATAATAATTATGTCAGCTGCACTTGTCGATCTCGTTTCAGTCGGGGCTCAGGATGCCTATATAACCGGCGAACCACAAGTGAGTTTTTGGCGCCAAAACTACAAACGTTACACAAACTTTGCTATCAAACCCGAACGTATGGACTACATCGGCACTTTCAACGGTGGAAGTGAAGTGGTGGTACCAATTCGATCTAAGGGTGACCTTTTGAGTTACGTGTGGATCGAACACCCAAATATTTCCAACGTCGGTGTAAACACGGATGCTTTTCACTCGACGGATGATACGTCAGTGACTGAATTCAGCCTACACATTGGAGGTCAAGAAATTTGCCGCATGGATTCCTTGTATGTGCAGGGTGTCCACAACGTTATCCTCAGAGAGGGACAATCGAAAGCTTCGTGCGCGGTCACTACCGCCGAGGTAGCCGATAACGCGAAGGGTGTCGGTGGGTCCGCGGGGGATCATTACATAATCCCATTCTTCTTCAGTGAAGATTGGACCAAGTCCCTCCCCCTCGTTGGACTCCAATATCATGATGTTGAATTGCGAATCAAGTGCCGCTCGGGTCTGGGTAACTTGGCTGCGGCACCAAAGATTTATGGTATGTACGCCTATTTGGATACTGCCGAGCGCGAACATTTCACGTCTCAAGATCACGAACTTCTCATTACCCAAACGCAATACCAGCCAGTCACCAAGACTGATACATCGATTGATCTTACGTATTTCAATCACCCAGTGCAATCCCTCCACTTGACCACGTCCAATGTGTCCGGTACCGGTTGGGTGAGTGATTACAGCTTCGACAAGGCGTCCCTTTACATCAATGGTTTGGCGCTCTTCGAAAACATGTCCAATACCTTCCACCACAACGTCGTCCATGAAATGCACGCGTCGAGTCTCGCGCCATCTTCGCTCGATGTACTTCCATTGTTCTCGTGGCCTTTCTGCCTTACCATGAACCGCTCACAACCAAGTGGCAGCCTTAATTTCTCTCGAATCGACAATGCGAAATTGACCATTCAATCTCCAAAGTCCGATGCCAGAGAAGGTTTATATCGAGTATATGCGGTTAACTACAACATATTACGCATAAAGGATGGCATGGCCGGAATTGCATTCTCGAATTAATTCCCAGAAGAACCAAACCCACGTTCCCCGCGTTGCGTTGATTTTAATTCAGTTACCTCCTCTATGAGCGGTGTTTCACATCGCTCTAAAATCATTTGGGCGATACGATTCCCCTGTTTAATGACGAACGGTTCACTCCCGTGATTAAATAGGATAACTTTCAATTCACCAGTAAAATCAGGGTCAATAACTCCAGCACCAGTTTGTATACCGTGTTTGAGTGTGAGGCCAGATCTCGGTGCGATTCTACCGTACACTCCAGGTGGTAGACACGCGCACACACCAGTGCTCACGAATGCTCGTTCCATCGGAGGAACTACGATTTCCTCCATACTATATAAATCATAACCTACCGATCCCGGTGATGTTCTCGTTGGTATGGTAGCATCGGGATATAGCTTCTTAATTTGAAGACTCATGAATTACACACGAGTTAAATCTTTATATTTCTATAATGTATATGTCTCCAAGATCCCTGAGCAATAGAGAAATTTCCAATCACGTCGCGCGATTGGTACAAATTGATCATAGCATTGAAGGAATAAAAAATGATATACGCAAAGCAAACAACAGGTTGGAAAAAGCTACAAATAAATCTTCTAACACTTACAAAAATAGACTAAAATTAAGAGCTAATCTGAAGAAAACACTAAAAGATCTGACTGACACAAGAAAGGAATATATAAGCATCATATGTTCCCAAAATATGATTAAGGCATTAAATGGTAGGATAAAAGAAGGTGAAAATATCTTAAAATGTCCTTCTAACTTCCCTGAACTAAGACCAGAATTTGTACGTAAGATCAACCGCGTTTTAAAAAAAGATGTAAACGACCTCAGAAATGAGTTAAGACGCGCAAATGGTAAACGTGCATCTACGAGTGGTAGACCTTAACTACAGCTTAATGAAATAAAGTAAATAGTATAGGTTACTAAATACGTAACAGATACGAAGAACATACACACGTCTTTGAATAAAATCGAATATGTCATGACGACCATAGAGTACAATTTATGTAATAACATGACAAATTGTGTATATTCGCCATTACCCGTAACTAAAACACTACCGGAAAAAGCCAACATCAATACAGATGCTGGCAGAAACACGATTGTTTCTGCAAACGCCATAATAGTCAAAAGTTGCGCTATAAACAACATTTTTATGAAACTCCATATCAATTCATTTAATACACTGCGTGTTGGGGTTATTTCTATGATTGTCGGTTCTTCTTCGTATATGTGTGCCAAACATATGGATCTATCAGGATTACGTACCAATTTCCATATGTTTCCCATTGTGAAATATCGCGTCTATTTTTTAAACGGGCCGAGAACTACATCTGAAGACAGGTACTTTGTGAGAACATTTGGAGGGTGGAGCATATCGAACTCTTCCGTGGCATCCTTACCAGCAAATAGCATGATAGCCTTCTTACCACCCGGGTGATCGGGTAAAAATTTAGTTAGGTCGTATACCTTGTCTCGTATTATGACCCAACAGTCCTTTTCTATGTTATGCTTCGCTATTTCATCGAGTGACAAATTACGTGGATTTACGTGGTCGTTTATTTTCTTAATTCTATCCATTCTTATTTCTATTTGCTCGTAGCCTCTCTAAGCGAGGTTTTTCTTTGTTCATAAACATGGTCAACTGAGTAACCTCACCCGTCAAATATACCTGACCGTGATTTTTTATCCGGGGATCTTTCCACACTTGCTCAACTCGCACGAGATTCACGCGCGACGATTTCATTTTTGAATTTTTGCTATGATGTATGGCGAGCATCGCCGCATCTCTCTTGGTTTCGCGTGGTAAGTATATATCTTCGCAACATACGATAACATGTGAACCAGCACCCCCATCGACGTGTAACCACCATTCGTTCGGGTAGCTCGATTCAGTGAGTGCGTCGTTTTCTTTTGCATTCTCACCCACTTTGATGATAATGCCGTCGAGGGATCTATACGAGTACATGGCAAATATACGAGATGTATTTTTATATTAATTACATTACTTGAAGGATACAGAAAACGAACGATCCGATGTCTGTTCTATGTGATTGATTTTAAGACTTTCAAGTCTTTTAATCATATTATTCGTGTGCTTTTCTGTTATGATCATGCATGATTCGGATAGAACGCGCCCCTTGTATTCGACCAACAATGGACCTCCCGTGCCGACGACTGCCCTAATAATATCAAGCATGTTTCTTAATATCTCATTCACCCTGATTGACTTAGGCAATAAAAATATCTGTTTAAACTAGGTATGAATAATAATTCAGTTGTCATAGAAACACCTCCTAAAACACCTAACAGTCCAGTGCGCGTCATACAAAATGTGAGCCCGGGTATTATCACGCGTGAAAGTTCGAATAACCTCAGGCGTATGCGAAGAGAACGGACGTCTTTTGCTAACGCGGGGTTTATAGGTCGAAGAATTGATTTCAACAACTCAAATAATCGTCCAAACACATCAAATTATATGAAGAATAAAAAAAAGGTAAAAAATAATGCAAACGAAAATAATCG